>Ga0213859_10000049_pt1 | contig 49028 bp, 78 predicted proteins | sample PICome_2_FD_160133 | JGI IMG/M metagenome (GOLD analysis project Ga0213859, IMG submission 160133) | Coastal seawater microbial communities near Pivers Island, North Carolina, United States - PICO304 | ecosystem: Environmental > Aquatic > Marine > Coastal | place: USA: North Carolina...
CAGGTTGCTTCTTATCACTTACGGCACCATCAGATGCACCAAAGTCAACAGTCTTTGCCTTGAACTGACGAACACCAGCACCAGATCCAACTGCTTGATAGTTGACTTGATTACCAGTATCTTTTTCGAAAGATTGGAACCATGCAGTATAAAGTGATGCAGGGAAAGAAGCACCAGCACCATTCAGTGTGAACTTTTCTTCTGCTTTATCACCACCAAACCACCAAAAAGCGTTAGCAGCAGGAACAGCAGTAACGGCAGCAGCAGTCAGGGCTGCTGCGATGAGGAGAGATTTTTTCATTTATCTAATATCAGAACTTGTACTTGGTTCCAACTTCAACTTTCCAATCACGAGTGCTGTCTTCCTCAAAGAAGTTTTCAAACTTACCATATGCACCAAAATTATCAGTAATCTTTACTTTAGAACCAACTTCAACAACGGTGAAGGTTTCACTATCACCATCATCAGGACTCTTAAAACCTGCACCACCCTCGATGTAAGGACTGAATACTCCTGTCTTCCACTCATAACCAATACGTGCTTGGTTCTTTGCTCCCTTATAGTCTTCGTCAGTTCCTTTGAACTCAGATTTAGTCTCTACATAAGGACCTGCAAGAGCAGGTGTCGCCAGTGCAGATAATGCCAGTGCGGCAAGTGCGATTGCTTTCATTTTTTAATTCCTTTTTTGTAATGTTTTGTGGTTGTCCTTTTAAGACCTTATTACTATAACACAGAAGTCAAATCCTGTATTTAAGATCAAGTTAAATTGATTTAATAGAACAAACCTTCGTATATAGAGGTGTTTAATTTTATTTTAACCTTAATTTCTTGACAACAAAACAAACACCCAGTAGAATGGGCTTGTCCCGGAAGATAAGGATACTTTAAGTTCTTTAGAGACGAAACTCGTTGATATAATCTAAGACCTTATTCAAGTATTCATCAGCAAGATATTTGTTTTCTGTTAATCCCTTTTGTTCTTTAAGTTCATCTTTTAATTTATAAACCTTTGACAAGATTTCATATCTTGTAAGTTGTCCTCTTGGCATAATATCACTTTGGTAAATTTTGATCTAAGAACCTGGTTCTTTTCTCCCAAGTATCTTTCTCTCCATATATATGACCCTTCTTATGCTCTGGATTTATACACTCAGGAGACTCAACCAAACCACATACGAGGTTAGATAAGGTTTTATTATCTCCAGTGCAACCAGTCCTCCAGATATGCTGTCCATTTAACCACACTGCTCCACATTTAGGACACTCTTTTCTTTCCATATTTAATTCGGACAATTGTTTATCCAATTTTAACTTAAATAGATTTAAATATTTACAATTTTAATATTTTCGTAACATTCGTTTAAAAAATGTTAAGAGACTAAATATTGGTGTTATAAACTAAAAGGATATGAAAAAAGTTTTCATTGCCTTTGGTATGTTATTGATGACTGCCGGTACAGCAAAGGCAGATCTTACTTCAAGATTATCTACTAGTGTTCAGTTGACTGTAGATAGTCCTTCAGTTACTACTGAGAGAATTGGTAGTAGCTATTCAGTTACAGGAAATAATATTACAGCAAGTACAACTGGTGGTCTTGCAGCCTTTAGTAGTGGTTCTGCTCCAGGTTATACTCCTACTTCATATTCACTCACAACTGATGGTAATGCATACTCCTTTGTAGAAGGTTATATCGAAGGTGATACTATTACTTCAGCACAATCTACTCTGAGTAGTGGTCAATTCACTGCACCAGTTCTTCAGGGACAGTCAACCACATTCACTGGTGGTACTGCAGGAAATCTTGCAGGTACTATCAATAGTTCCGGTGCAGTTACTTTAACTGCAGGTGGTGCTGGTACTTCAGCAACAGGTCAGTTCGTATCTGAAATTACCATAGACTAATGAATAGATTTCAAGAAGCAATTGGACTTGGATTGATTCTTGGTGTAATTCATGGGATGACACAGCCGGTACATAGTGTGCCGGTCGTGCCTAACTTTACCCAAGGCTCACTGACAAGTCGCACAGAGACTACATCAAATGTAAGCGAGACTATTAATTCAGTGGATTTCAACACTGGATATCAATATTCAGCAACAGGTTCTGGAATTACAGTTGATGGTGACTTATCTCCAGGAACTGGAGAGACTCAAGTGACTATCAATGGGGTGACATCTACTTGGACTGGTGTGACTTCTAAACCCTCATTTTCTCAAACAACTCCAGGTGGTGCATTTCAGTTTACTGAAACTTATTTTGGACCTGGACTGAGTAATCAGACAATTATTCAAAGAAATACAGAAATTAAATCTGTAACAGATTCAGTATCAATCTTCACCCAGTGATAAGTATGAAAAAATTATTCTTCATTCCATTACTTTTAAGTGCGTTTACTCCTTCAACATCTTTAGCTCAGGAAATTGGTGGTGTGAGTGCTACCGCTTCTCCTGTAGCTAACTCAAGTGGAAGTGTTACAAATCAAGCTATCCAAGTACTTCAAGGACCATATATTACAAACACATATGGTGGAGGGATACAATGTCAGGGTCCCACTCTCAACGTTACACCATTTATAACTGGTTCTGTATCTGCACAAAAACCATTTGAACCATTTTTTGATGATCCTGTTTATGATGTAACTGACAATTTTGGTGCATTCGATGAGGATGGAAGACCAATTGGTGATGGTATCCTAGACAATCCAGGAGACGTAATTTTCTTTAAGAGAACTAGAACCGGTCAAAAGGATAATTACAACCTCTCTCTGGGGGTCTCAGCCACCTTATCAAGACCAACTGATAGAAAGTTGCAAGAACAATGTAAAGAAGCTGCTGCAACTCAAATCGCCTTTCAACAACAAGTTACTGCAAACAAAAGATTAGACTTTGAGATCGCCAGACTTAAGAACTGTGGAGAGCTCAAGAAACAGGGCATTTATTTCCACCCCAAGTCTCCATATTATAAAGTGTGTGCGGATGTGGTTGTTACTAATCCTGGTGGTGTCATTCCCCCTCATAGTCATTCTATCCCTTCCCCTTCAAAGTACGAACAGCGTGAGAGTAACTCCGCTGCTGATCTCGGCGTTCCTTTACAGATAAGATCTCGGACTCCTTCCCCCTAACTTTATTGATTTTCATAATTAATTTCTTCACCGTTGGTTTGACTACTTTAAGTAGTATGTCAGCTAACGGTTTTGCCATGATTGCAGATGATGTAGCGACTACTGCAATTCCACTTGTCGTCATGACTTGACCACCGGAAGGTAAACCAGCAACGATTTGATTTGGTAATGGAACATCTTCAGTTATCTGTATACACTCTTGTCCTATGAGTTGATACTGGATAACTTTTTTTCTGAATCCCTCAACAAAAGTTCCTATAGGTTCTTTCGCTTCTTGTGATGGTGTGGGACAAGAAGCTTGAATTGGTACTGTTGGTGGTTTAACTGGTGGTATCTCTTGAACTATTTTTTCTGGTGATGGTGGTTGTACTGGTTGTAATTTTGCAGGTTGAGTCGGTATTACTTCCCGTGGTTCAAAACGAATAGGATTGAAACTAGGAACACCAGAATCGCAAAGCGTAAGTACTCCTCTTTTGTCATCTTCAGGTAAACTCTTATTGTTCGATTCGTAGGCTTCAACACAACCTGGTAAATCAACTACAGGAACACCTAGATTTAATGTAACAGGAGGTGCGAAAGGAATTGAAATTGATGGATTATTAAAATTGTATCTAGGGATATCAACCGATCTTATTCCTATCTTAGGGATATCAATCATCTTTAAAAAGATTTGCTACAGCTGTAAGTGCAGAATGAATTGCAACATATAAAAAGAAAGTATTTTCATTATCCTTTCTTTTTTTCTTTTTTGATGTGACAGTCATAATTTTTATCAGAAATAGTGTATTATTTACCAATTCTCATAAAATTCTCATAAACCTTTGAAATTTGGTGTTGATGGTAACACATCACCAGTATTTTTTGGTAACTCTGGTAACGAAGAATCGATTAAAGTTGGTAATAATTCTTTAACTGAATCAGAGACTCCATTGATTAATTGAGTCTTTGTATTGTTGATAATATTTTCTCTCTGAACAAAAATGCTTGTACCACCTACAACGACTGCAAGTGATACAAGACCTGATAATAATGCTACGACGTTAATAATCTTTTGCATTTTTTGTTGTATATCTTATCTATCTATTATTCTGAAAAAATAGAAAGAAAGAAAAGAAATACACCCCATAAACAAACCATAAGTGTAAACAATATCTCACCTGACATAATTAATCTTTTTTCATATTAATTGTCGATTGAACGGGTGGTTCTTCTTCCTTCTTCTTTTGTGGTGCGGCTCCTCCAGCCTTTGCTGGAGACAAACCAAATGCTGCTAGTGAACCAGAGAATACAGAGGCTATAAATGTTGGGTCAAAGTCTAAAATCTTTTGACCATTAGGAAGCCTAACATAACTGAATGTGAGAAGAGAAGCAGACCAAATAAGCACAACAACTTTCACTAAATTACCAAGTACCTCATTATTATCTTCATCATGTACTTTTTCTTCTACCTTTGCCTTTGATTTTCCAAACATCGGTAAAAATCTATTTTTAAATATTTAGAAAAAAAGGAAGGTTTTATACACCTTCCATAACAGGACTTAATAATCCATCATCAGGTCCATTATCATCATGATCCTCATCTTTTAATAATGATACCACAACACCGACTAATACAAGTCCTGAAAAAATTTGCAAGATTAATTCAGTGGTCATCACCAGATGCCTGGAATGATTTGACCTGTCATTGCATATGCACCCATTGCTGCAATGATACCGAGCATTGCTGCCCAACCATTAATACGTTCTGCGTTTTCGTTCATTGTTTTTCTCCTATTTTTTGTAAATTAAAGATTCTCTTCTTGTTCAGTTAGAATTACACAATCACTTGTGGGGTATGCAACACATGTGAGTACGTAACCCTCTTCAATTTGTTCATCATCAAGAAACGACTGTTCACTTTGATCAACTGTTCCCTCAATAACTTTACCAGCACATGTTGAACAAGCACCAGCTTTACAGGAATAAGGAAGGTCCACTCCACCATCTTCTGCTGCTTCTAGGATATATTGGTCATCTTCACATGGGAAGGACAATACCAAATCGTTATGTGTTTTAATCGCGATGTTATAAGTTGCCATTAGAAAGTTTCTGAAAGTTGTTCTACGGAATACGCCAGTAATAAAAACATGACGATACTAGTTATTGTAAATATGTTTCTACCATTGTCAATATGTTTTAGATTCCAAACAAACCAAAGAAGAAAAGACTACCTGTTGTTGCATAAGATAAAATTGCTGCGATGAATCCCAACATGGCTGTACGACCATTCAACTTCTCTGCTCTTTCAGCATAAGTTTCATATCCATAACGTTCGGCATCAGTTTGAGAGATATACATTTGTGGTTCTCGTGCAAACATGTTTTGGCGGCCGCCATCTTCAGTAGTAACTGTCACTTGATCTCCTTTGTGAAGTATTGTTACAGTATATATAATTTCTTTAGATTTGTCAAGGGCTAAAAAAAGGGAGTCGTTTTGACTCCCTCACAAATATCAAGTTGAAACTCAGAAGGCCCAGGTTGCACCAAGCTTGGTACCATAACCACGATCGATGTCCTCTTCACCAGAACCGACGAAAGAAACTTCACCATAGAGGGAGAGTTGTTCGGTAGCGGAGAAGGAAGCACCTGCTTTACCAGCGAAAACAGTCTTACTTTCAGAACCGTCAGGAGCGACGATCGCAGGACCACCTTGAACGTAGTAAGAAACTGCACCAGCATCACCAGCATAACCGACAGCGAACTCAGTCAGAGTTCCATCATAATCGGATCCAGTGAAAGCAGAGTTTGCTTCTACATTAACATAAGGACCTGCAAAAGCAGCACCAGCGGACATGGACAGAGCAGCAGTTGCTGCGAATACAGATTTAATCATTTGAATTACCTTTATTTACTTGCGGATTCTCACCGCAGATGAATGAGACTCGACTTGTCTCTATGTTACCAATTGTTACTTTTATTACTGAAAGACAAAAGGTAATTTATTTATAATATGTTGACGATGATTTTTCAAAATTATCCTGATGAACCAGATACTCTACCTAAGTAAGGGTCAAAGTCCATCAAATTTTCAATAGTCATTTGAGCTCCAGTATTAGACCAGAAATTTAATTGTGCAGAATGATTTGTCTTGTGATATACCTCTACATGATCTTGATGAATACTGGATTCAAATTGAATTTTATATAACAATAAAGGAATAGCATAAGTATTACCTGAGTTATAAACAAGATCATCTGCAACAGGTCTTGGTCTCACATCATTATCGAGTTTGTATTTTTCACCTCTGCAATGAAGTCTGATAAGTTTTTCTGCATGATGTCTTGTGATGATATAACACGCAGTTGAGAAGTCATTTACAAATCTTTTATGAATTCTAACATGCACATCTCCCGTACAAATAATTGAAAGTTGAACAACATCCCAATCGTATGGAATCCTACTAAAGAAATCCTTCCAAGTAAAATTCCAGAATCTAACAAGATCAAGATCACAATCATCTTCCATCATGATTGCGTATGGTTCACCACTCTCATAGAATTGTTTGATAGCCTTGAGGTGAGAGGTAGTACAGCCAATCTCACCCGGTGAACACATGTCAGGGTATCTTCCCTTTAGAATGTGTCCTAGATCGTCTTCACGACCGTCATAAGCAGACACACGAGTGTAGTTATCAATCTCCCAGTACTTAAACTGGTTCTCCATGTATTCCCATCTATCTGGTTGTCCATCAAGATTGATACAATAGATCTTAGGAAGACCTTTAAGTTTGTGTACGGCTTTATTTCTATCCATCAGACCACCTTCCAATTTTCACAGTACAAGTCTTTAGTATTTTTATTAGAATAATCGGGACCAAACCACATTTTAGGTGCAATAACTGTTCCCCTATTATTTTGTAACCAAGCACCCCACCAGGAAAGAGATGAGTTTGCAATAATAGCACCAGAGCAAAGACTCATCAAACAAAGATCAACGTATGGTGTATAAGAACCATCAGGATACTTATCCTCTGGTTCAGAGATAAAGAATCTATCTGAACCGAAGAACTCTTGTTCTTGTACCCATTCTGGAGAGTCTGAGCAGACAATTACTGGTTGATTTTCTGGGAAATATTCAAGAGCCTTTTTGTAATACTCAATTGGTTGTGGGGGATGTTGAGATGAACACTGTGTATAGGACCATTTGAATCCTCTCGAATCAACTAGATTTGGATCACCTCTTCTGACATGTAAAAACAAGGGACTATCAATAGAATCCATCATCTCTTTACAAGGATTTAAAATCTCATCATGAAATGTAAAATCATAAAGAATTTCATTTTTGATATGATGAAAGTATTTTTCAGTTTGAAAAAACCCATGCAATGAAACATCATTTGGACAAAGTGAAAACAATTCCTCATCAAAATGAAATTGTTTTTCTGTAACGATTGGGGCATGTCCCATATCAATAAAACTTTCATTGGTAGATTTCACACTACCCATGACAAAACAATTTGCAAGACTATAGTTATCAATTCTATGAGAGTCGAAAGGTGGAATACACCATTCATATCCTTTTACTTTTGCGATTCCCCTAAGAGATGCATATTGAAACATTTGATTACCCAAACGTCCCAAATTTCCTAACTGATTAAATCCTAACATATTTCATCCTCTCATTCAAATAGTTCTGACTGTTCATATATTTTATCACAGTATTTCTATCTTGTCTTCTAATCCACTGCCAAAGGTTATGATTATCCATAAACTTTGGATTATTATAATGTGAATTATGTGTTCGACTATGTTCAAAATGCCAGATCCAATCATTGATTCTTCCAACACGGAAACCTAATGAATTAAATCTGAAATAAAATTCACAATCTTCTGCGCCCCAAGAAAGAAAGTTTTCATTCCATAATCCACCTTTTAGAACCGCATCTTTACTATAAAACTGAGTCCAACCAATTGTAGATGATTGTATACTACATCTTGGTTGAATGACGTTCATATCAAATCCACTTGATAAAAACTTATTAAAAACTTCCATAGGATAATCGACTTGATATTGCCATACTCCGCACCCATATGGATAGATGACATCAAATTTGTTTTCTTTGATTAGTTTATATGAATTTTGATGACTGGATATAGGATATACAACATCAACATCATGACTACAGATCACACTCGTATCTGCATGCATGATAAGATCGTTTAATATTCTTGTCTTATGAAAAAGAGTATCACTATTCTCTTCAAAGATATATTCAAGATTTTGAGTACTGACAATTTTTTTAATTTCTGGAAGTGCTCTGAATTTAAAATTTGCTCTTCCACTTACTTCCTTTACAATTACTTTTGCTTCAGGAAAGTTTTTCAGAAGATAAGAAACTGAAGTGATGATATTTTTAAGACGGTCTTCAGACTCAATTCTTGTTGGAATGACATAGGTTAAATCGTTCATAATTCAATCCAACCCTCAGGAATTAAATTGCTCATATCGTAGTGTGCAAACTGTTTACCAAACCATTTCTTAGGAGCAATAATCTTTTTGTCTTCATTATTCATCAACCAGGCGCCCCACCAAGAGAATGATGAGTTAGCAATAATTGCATCAGTACAAAGTGACATTAAACAAAGGTCAGTCCAAGGAACTCTTTGACCATCAGAAAACTCATCGGTTGTTTCGGAAAGTATAAATCTATCTGGTTTGAAAAAATCCTGTTCTTTACACCATTCAATAACATCAGAGAATACAATGACAGGAATATCTTCAGGAAATTCTGCAAGTGCCTTTTCATAGTAATTCCAAGTCTGCAATGGATGTGCATCTTGAAGATTGACATATGCCCATTGAAGTTTTGGATCACCTCTTCTAATGTGTAGAAATATTTTACGACCTTCACCAAGACTATCAATCATTTCTTTACAAGGTTTGTAAATTTCATCTACAAACTCGAAGTCTTCTCTAATTTCCTTCTCAATATTTTTAAAATACTTTTCGGATTGGAAATATCCATCAAGATTTACATTATCTGGACATTCATTGAAGAGTTGTTCATTAAAATGAAATTCTTTCCATACCGCCCATCTTTGAGTTGGTGAGATTCCTTGATGTTCTTTTGTTGCATGAACCATTTTAAACGTGTCAAACATGCAATAATTATTCTCCTCACCAAAGTCTCCTATTCCACCAGCTTCAGGGGGTGGAATAATCCAATCTAATCCTCGATTAGATGCAATACCTCTCAATGCTGCATACTGGAACATTTGATTTCCAAGTCTACCAGATTTTCCAAGTTTATTAAAAGACAACATCAAATTTTCTCCCAAGATTCTGGAATCAGATCATTCATATTATAATGAGAATATGCTTTGCCAAACCATAAATTAGGTGTAACAATTTTTCCTGTACCATCTTGTAACCAGGCACCCCACCAACTCATACTACTATTTGCAATTATAGCCCCTTTACACATAGACATCAAACATAAATCCCAATAAGGTATCAATGATTGTTGGATAGATCCATCGCCAAGTTTAATTTTATTTGAATACTTTACATGATTTTCTGAAATAAGAAATCTGTCACTTTCAAATAGTTTTTGATCTGAAACCCAATCAAGAGCATCGGAAAAAATTAAAACAGGAATATCATCATCAAATTTACTTAATGCTGTCTCATAATACTCAATCGGTAATACTGGATGATGATCTGGAGTTGCTACATAATCACCCCTACGAATGTGGATGAATATTGCTTCACCAATCTGATCCATTATCTCATTACAATCAGATACAATATTATCATTGAAAGTAAAATCTTCTCTTATTTCCTTTTCAATATTTTTAAAATATTTTTCTGTTTGAAAATATAAATTTATATTAACATTGTCGGGACAATTATTATAAAGGTCTTCATCAAAATGAAATAACCCATTGTCTATTGTTCTCCAATTATAATTACCGTATCCTTTATTATCTTCGGATACATTTTTCATTTTGAAACATTCAAATAGCCCATAATTACAGGTTGATTCTGAATCTTCATTGGGAATTACCCAATCAAAGTTTCTATTTGATGCGAGTCCCCTTAACCCAGCATACTGAAACATTTGATTTCCCAAACGTCCATTAGATCCTAAACGATTATAAGATATTGTCATAATTTTTTCTCATCTCATTAAATACGGAGTGAATACCATCTTGGATATTTGTTTTTGGTAACCACCAACCACAAATGTATGTGTCTGCTTGGTTTCTCTTGTCAAGTTGTACAGAATCTTTTGCAACACCTGGATTGATTTTTACCTGTCTGCCGATTTTATTAAAACAACCAGTAATGATATTGGCAATTTCTTTAATAGTGGTAGAAGTAAATGAAGTGATGTGTAAAGGATCTTCAGGTTTGAAATCTGTATAAGATTCCATCACTGTTTCTAAGGCCTCACAGCAGTCTTCAGCATACAAGAACTGACGTTCCTCTGTACCATCTGTCATCATATCAAATTCACCCTCTTCAAATCCCTTTTTGATGAAGTCTGTGATGACATGAGCCTTTGCCATATCATTCTCAATACCATAAACATTCCAGAACTTAACAGTCAAGCCTTTAAGGGCCATTGTATAAAGTTCTCCCATTTTCTTCGCAGCACCATAAGGAGAATAAGACATATTACTCATCTGAGATGATGCAAAAACAAATCTTTTGTTATGCTTTTCAAGCAAACCAAAAACGTTTGCCATCATACGAGTATTGTTATCGATAAACTTAAAAGTGTGTTGATATTTTTTAAGGTATCTAGATCCACCAACATCAAACGCTAGAAAGTATACAAAATCAGAATCTGCAATTCTTTCCTCCAATAATGGATTTGGAATTAATGTAAGATCTTCATGGGGGTTATTATTTTTATCAAACTCATATACATAATGACCTTTTTTACGTAAATATTCAGTCAAGTATGCACCAATTTGTCCACTTGATCCAAGAACGGTGATTTTCATTAGTCTCCTTTAATCAATCGAATACTATCTTCGTCAAAGTGTTGAGTAGAAAACTCGAACACTGTGGTGTCTTCTATTGCTTCCATACGATGTCTCATACCAGTGGGAACATGAAACTTGTCTCCCGCTTTCAAAACCTTAAGATATGCCATTTCATAGTCATCAGACATACCCCAGTATACATAAAGATTTCCAGTATGTACATAGAAGACTTCATCTTTATTTTCATGGTAATGCCAGGAACACATTTTTCCCTTACAAAAAAATAAAATTTTACCACAATAAAGCGGACCATTTGTGATCCACTTTTCATATCCCCAACCTTTAGGGACAAATTTTATCTGGTCGTTTTGTGAAGAATTCATTGTCACTAATTCCTTTATCATCGATGTAATAATCACCTGAGGGTTTACCAAGATGAAGTTCATGGTACTTACATCCCCAAGACTTCAATTGAGAGTCTGTGAAATCGTAGAATTCTTTCTCCGCTAACTCGCGGGAGTTTTCAAATCTACCCATACCTCTAGCAGTCAAATAGACAACATAGTTGCCATCATCATATAATTTATTTATTTGACTAATTCTATCCCATCTTGGATTTGCATGAGTATATCTTTTATCACCCTTTCCAGGATAACATATTGTTCCGTCAATATCAACTACATATCTCATTTACATCTTCCTCTGTCAATACATAAGTTCCAAAGTGAGAGACTGCTATTGATGCTGCCTTGTTGGCATATGGGATAGCTTCTTCAATCGTACCATGAATAAGATAATAATTTACCAGAGCAGATAAAAATGTATCACCTGCTCCCACAACATCAAAAACTCCCACATTTTTTCCTGGATAGTTTACACCATTATATTCTGCACCTTTAGATCCTTTGGTTATAATTAAATTATTATTTTTACTTACTAAAGATTTTGCTTCTAACTCATTGATCTTAATGAAACAATTTTCTTTAGGAAGATGTACCTTCTTACTATCAACAAAAACCGGACACTTAGAACTTTTAACAATATCAAAAAGGGTTTTCTGATTAAGAAAACCCTTATCATAATCAGATATAACTAAGGCATCATATCCATCATTTGGTATCACATAATCCAAAGACTCTAACGGAGTGAGAATTTTGTCATCATCAACTCTTAAAATTTGATGATTATATCTTTCATCAATGTATCGAGTCTTTACAATATTTTCTTGATTCGTAATAATATAAACATCAATCCCAAATGCCATTAGGTTTTGTCTGACATTCCAAGCCATACCTAACTTAGTTTCTTTTCTATCATACCTAAGGATAGGAACAGGGGCCTCTGGATTTAATCTATCACAAGTTCCATAGACATATTCGTCTACACAACTATCCCCTATCAATAATACTTTGAATTGTTTTTGTTGTGGCATAATCACCTATTCTATCAAAGAATGTAAGTTCATTAGAATATTGAGATCCGATTATAGGTTTATCCTTCCAGTCAGATCCTACAACCATTATATCAGGTTTATAAATTTTTATCATATATTCTAATTCTTTATCAGAAGAAAAGATATCAACCTCATCAACTGACTTTAAGTTTTGAAGAAAGAACTTTCTATCTTCCTGACTATGTATAGGTCTGGTTGGTCCTTTTTTATCTTTGACTCTATCATCAGTATCAATTCCAACCAATAAAAAATCTCCCAAACTTTTTGCATAGTTTAGGAGTTCAAGATGACCACGATGAAGAATATCAAATGTGCCATTAACAAAAATCTTCATTTTTCTCCCATTACCATGAATGAATTATTAAGATCCACTCCAGATACAAATATATTCTTGTAACCACGATCAATCATATAAGCTTTAATGATTTCAGGAGTGAATACATGTTTATGTTTGTAATTGTGCCAGGGTCTCCAATACACTTGACTGAAGTCTGGGAGATACAAGAACAGAGTTCCACCTTCACGAATTTTATCATACCAATAATCCATTGTAGCAATCCAATTAGGAACGTGCTCAAGACAATGACTAGAAAAGATATAATCTGGAGAAACGTTAGGAGGTAGATTGTCCGCATTCCATGGATCATCAAAGTCTATATCAATAGGAATAGCATTGGGAAGAGCCCATTCCTTCTTCATACAACCAATATCATATCCATACCCCTCACAAACATTTTGTGCAAAAGGTATAGCAAATTGAGATGCATTACCTTTAGCTTGAAATTTTGGATAGTAATTTCCTTTGTATTCAATAGTTTCAATCATTCTGCCTCATCAGGTGCTAGTTTTCTCCAAGTGTCTCTATCTACCTCTACCCACTGCCATGGTTTTTTATATAATTTAGATAAACATTGAGGGGTTTTGTAATGTCTTGGGTGAGTTACAAGTTTTGTGTTCGGTAGATCCAATGTCTCAATTACATATAGAATAGAAGTATCTACAGTATGAATCTCCTCTGCGTTCTCAAGTATACTACACCAATCAAAAATTGTAGCTTCATTGTAAATTTTTAGTTCTACAAGTTTGCCTTCATAATTCTCAGGTAATCCTTTCTTCACTCCTTTATGTATTTGATTTAAACCATAGTATTGATTGTATAGAATATATTTGTCACCATCATTTATACCTAAAAATTCTTTCAATTCTTTTTCAGTATTAAGATCACGATCATACTTTAAATAATCAGCCCAATCTTCCCAATCAACCCCAGCAACTCTATATTTTTCAGTCATGATATTTGGATCATGTCGCTCAGTAAGATCTGTCAATTTTATATTAATTGCACCAGAAACATGTCTAGGTGCATCTGGACCTATATGAACATTTTTAGAAACCTTTACTCTCTTTATTCCACTTTCCCAGAAACATGGAGAAACATACCAATAAACTTTTCCTTTCTTAGAAAGTTCTTCCGCAATTTTAATCGTAAAAAGAATATCACCAAGACATCCCTGTTGATCAATACAATATTCCATATCGTTTTATATTAGATAGTTTTTGTAAATAAAATCTTCAGCAACTGGGAGTTTCATTGAACGTTGATAGTTATCCCTTAAAGCATCCATTTTAGAATAATAAAGTTCTTCAGTCAATGTAGAAATATCAAAGTCATCATCCAAGAATATAATACCATCCTCATTAAAATACTCGGTAACTCCTTTACAACCGTAGAAAATAGGGATTGTTCCTGTGGCAAAACAATCAGTAAGTTTTTCTGTAAAGTAAGTATCATAGACTGCATTCTCTACTGCAATTGAGAACATGTAATCTCTCAAACCATCTTCTTTTCTAGGAAGATCTCTGAATCCACGACCATAAAGATCAACTTGATCTCTAAACTTCCTCACAAATTCTAGTCTCTTACGATGACCAGGAACCATAGACTTGTTTGAGGATATCATAGAGACTAGTTTGGTCTTCTCATAGATCTTACGTTCTTCAATCCATGGAGCTGCATTACTCATTACGTATTGAAACTTAGGATACTTTTCACAAAGTTCTTTATCACAACTAAGAATACCATCCACTCTGGAAGCAACAAAGTCGTAGTTTGCAATAATCCAATCATAAACACTTTGTATAATTTGTTTAGATTCTAGTAACCAGATATACTTTGGTATTGAAGAAGTATCCTGAAATACATCTAATGATCTTTGATTTGTATAAAAACTTACTTCACCAGAACCATCATAAACCCATTCTGTAAATTTAGATAAATTTTTATCAGATGATGATGGTAACAATGAATCATTACATACTAAATTAATTTTAAATTTTTCCATAATAATTATCGATAATTTACATGATCATCATAAAATTGAAAATCTTTTTCGGAGAAGAACAGAGCCATATGAGAAACATTACTATTCATCAGTAGCATTCTATCACACTTGGAAAGAATAAAGACCTCAATCATAAGACTCTTTATAACTTCTATCTTTTCTTGCTCACTAATATTCAGTGAGTGAATACCAACGTCAGTATTTTTAAATTGTTCTTTATTGTCAAAGAAAATTACTTTTCCTGGATAGAAGTCATTAAGACTTACATAAGTTTCTTTTTCATCAGATGTAACAAATAAGTAATCATAGTTGTCAATATACTTATCTACGATACTTTTTACATACTCCCGATTTATTTTATTACCCTGTCCACTAGCATGACCATTAGTGAAATGATCTCTTCCTCTTCTATGAATTCCAAGAATTTTTTTACCTTTATATGGTTTTAAAAAATTATCAACTTGATTAATAAAATCTCTCTTTGGTTTTGCATATTTTTTGATAATTTTTCTTTGTGTATTCACAAAATCTATATCTTGAAATTTTTTTCTTTCATCACCACCGTAACCATAAAGAGATTGTCCAAGATCCCAGTCTGTACAAATTTCTAATGAATCTGCTGTTTCTTTATCAATACCAAAAGGTTGTTCAAAAACCACCTCCCAATTATTAATGTTAAGAGAATATGAAGTATTATAAGTTTGAATATACAATTCAATATCTTTATCTAATGCATGATTTATTGCGGTCATACACATAAAGAATATACCACCATACCCTATCGAAGAACCTGGAGATACTATTTTATGATAATTTATTTTTTTCATATATCATCTATTAAATTTTTTCAAAAAAAGAATTTCCCCATGTACCATCACCACTTACACTTGGATTTCCTTTATGAATAAAACCAAATTGTTTAAGATAATTACTCAATTCATCAAAGTAAACCCCATTTTCATAGTCATGAAAAGAAAAAGTAGCTTCTGAATTGATATATTTAACATTTTCTAGAAGTTTTTTTGCTCCCTTAAAAATTAATAACTCTGCTCCTTGAGTATCGATGTTAATGAAATCAATATCAAAATCTAAATTATTTCTTTCAAATAATGTGTCTATAGTGATACTATTTAATTTTATTGTTCCATTATAATAATTCTTTTCATTTGTCTCTGCATCCATTTTTCCAGCTGAACCAGAAATTTTTTTAAAAATAGAGGACATTCCTCTATTATCTTTCCAATAGTAAAGATGAAAATCAGTTTCCTCATCATCTTTATCAGTGATGAGTTCATTAATCATAATACTTTCGAAACAAGGTTCAGTATTATTAATGTTATCAACTAATTCTCTATAAATTTCTGGGTTTGCCTCGATCCAAATTACTTTTTCAAAACCCCAATCTTCATATTCATCAACTTCTTCACCACGATATGCACCAATATGAAGCACATTTTTAATCTGCTTATTTGAAATAAAATTATTTAAATTCATTTTGTTCATCAGTCAATATTAATTTGTTGAGAAATCCATTCGTATGTTTTACGAATACCTTCCTCAAGACTCTGAGAGTAATCCCATCCCAACTTCTCACGAACCAAATCATTATTTGAATTACGACCGCGAACACCAGTTGGAGCATCAAGTTTGTAAAGCTTTCTAACTACCTTACCAGACACCTTTGCAGCAGTCTCTACCAGTTGATTAATAGTCACCATCTCCTCAGAACCAATATTCACTGGTCCCATGAAGTCAGATTGCATCATTCTCCAAGTTGCTTCAATGCATTCGTCAATGAACAGGAAGGAACGAGTCTGTAAACCATCTCCCCACACTTCGATTCCTCCACCGACCTCCGGGAGTCTAGCGACCTTACGGCAGATTGCAGCTGGAGCTTTCTCTCTTCCTCCGTCCCAAGTTCCTTCGGGACCAAAGATGTTATGATAACGAGCAACACGAACAGGGATACCATAATTGCGATTGTATGCGAAGTAGAGTCTCTCACTAAAGAGTTTCTCCCATCCATATTCCGAATCTGGGTCTGCTGGATATGCTGATTCTTCACGGCAATCAGGATTATCGGGATCGAGTTGATTATGTTCTGGATACATACATGCAGATCCAGAATAGAAAATCTTAGTTTTATTTTGTTCAGTGATTTGGTTCCACTTACGTTGTTCTTCTAGAACATTCAAGTTGATGGATACAGAGTTGTGCATGATGTCTGCATCGTTCTCACCCGTGAAAACAAAACCTGCACCGCCCATATCAGCAGCAAACTGATAGATCTCATCAAAAGGCTCAAGAAACTTATCTACAATCTCATTGTAGAAGTTTCCATTCTCTCCAGCATATTTGATACACCGTTTAACAAAACTTACATCACGAAGATCCCCAAGAACAAACTCATTAGCTTGGTGATTAGAAAACTCTGGATACTTTAGATCAACACCACGTACCCAATATCCTTCGGAACGTAGACGTTTGACCATGTGACTACCAATGAATCCACCTGCACCAAGTACAAGCGCAGTCTTCCTATACTCTGTCATAAAATCCATCCATTACACTCTATTTAGTTTAGAACTTCAAAGTTCTATTGTCAAGATAATTTTAAGCATAAAAAAAGAGATCTATAAAAATCTCTTTTCTAGGGTATTCATGCCGCGCCAAGTTATTTTTTTAAGAGTAATAACTAAATCTCTGGGTCTAATGACTCCACCACCCAGTTTAACGAACTAGGAAACACGGGATTGAAGGGGAACCTCCACCGACCAGGGCAAGTTTTATGTCATTCCGTGACTAAAGGATACCCTTAGAAAGTTTTGTAATACTAAGGCCCTTATTTAACTTAAGAACTCTTAAAAGTTCATTGAACTTACTTTCAATACTATCATCAGAAACAGAAGGTGAAGAATTCTTCTCCTCAAGTTGAGCCTTGAGTGAAACAATTTCGGCTTCTAGTGCACTCAATCTCTCATCATTTTTTAACTGGGTGGCACCAGTTGGTTTTGTATGAGATTGTTCTTCTAGTTTTTGAAGCCTTGCTTCAACTTCCTCATCATACTTAGACATATATGCGCCAGATTCAGATGTCTTTCTAGTTGCCATGTATCTAAAAGGTTATCTATTATCTATTTAGATACTCTGTCTTTAACGTAACAGTTTACACTTGCAGGATCTAACCAACAGGTATAATCATAATCTTCCATTGCAGTCATTAACTGCATCTGGTTATCGCATAGGTACATGTCTTTGTATTTGCCAGATATAGAACTCATCTTTTGAATTCTACAGTCTGGAGATCCATTCTCAAGTGTTCCATTCTCAATGTAACGATAAGGAAACCTTTCAAGAATTACTTTCATCAAGCAACCTCAACACTTTCCAAATCTTCAGCAAGACAGTCAATCAGAATGTCATAATCATCAAGAGGATCACCTGAAAAAGTCACACCATCATTTTCGTAAAACTTACGAACCTTTTTGAAAAGTTTCGGATTCTTTACATCAAGGAAGAAGTCTCCATTTACTGCGCAACGGAGTGTGGTAATGTCTTTTTTGAACCTTGTAGTGATTGTCATTGTCTTTTGTGTTGACCTTAGTATTATAAGGGTTTTGACTGGGATAGTCAAGAGGACAGCTTGGGAACTGTCCGAGTGCTCCTTGAGGGAATCGGACCCACCTTAGGCAAGTTATGAGCTTGCTGCATTCACCAGATTGCTAAAGGAGCCATAGGACTGTTGGGACTTGAACCCAAATCACTCCGTTATAAGCAGAGGGCCTTGACCTTTAGGCGACAGTCCCAAAGTAGGTTAGGATGCCTCGTTGTTATCTTCTGTATACATTTCGTATATACTATCATCTACAGGTATCATTACCGCTGCAGACCCATCATCATTCACTATACCTATTCGTTCTCCGTTTTCAACTCGTTCTAACAGATTGTCAAAATTGTCCTGAAATTCTTTCACTGTGAAGACTTCCATAATTGATAATATTTAGTGAGGGGTATTAATACCCAATCGGGAATGCAGGATTTGAACCTGCGGCCTGACGCTCCCAAAGCGTCTGCTCTACCAAACTGAGCTAATTCCCGTGGCGGAAGAGAGAGGATTCGAACCTCCGGTGCTATTAACACGGTTGTTTTCAAGACAACTGCCTTAAACCACTCGGCCACTCTTCCATTTATCGGACATCAAAGTCCAATCTTCTGACCTTTCTTTTTCTTCTTTGTTCTTGATAGGAAAGATCGGATTGACTTAGGAAATTTTTAGGAATCGTTTCCCTGTTTGATTCTATCATAACAACCATAGTTAAGTCAACAGCGGTAACCTTGTCTTCTATCACTGTCATCATGTTAGGGCAACCACAACATTGGGTATGATGGTTGCTTTTTATTTCTCTATTACAATTTTTACATCTTACTGTAATCATGGTTCATAAGTCTATTGAATAATGCTCGAAGAGGGATTCGAACCCCCGACACCCTCCGTGTAAAGGAGACATTCTACCACTGAACTATTCGAGCTAGGCTCCCCCGGCAGGATTCGAACCTGCGACCAGACGATTAACAGTCGTCGGCTCTACCGCTGAGCTACAGAGGAAAAAAACATTACACTTATCCGTATGCTATATGGGCATCAACAACACCCAGTATACTGATAGTTTGTAATGGAGCAAGAAGAAAGTAACCAACTCTCTAGATCACAGTGTGGTTAGCACCGTCGCGGGCGAGCTCATTCCCCGTCTAAGAGCCTCTGACAAGATTTGAACTTGCGACCTGAGCTTTACAAAAGCCCTGCTCTGCCACTGAGCTACGGAGGCGGGCACTCAGTTAGTATATATCAACTGAGTTGTAAATGGAACTAAGTTCCAACAGGCAAGGAGGGATTCGAACCCCCGACCAACGCATTAGAAGTGCGATGCTCTATTCCACTGAGCTACTTGCCCTTGATGGACTTGAAGTACATACGATAGTATGTCTTCTTGATTTTGTCAAGGGTTTCCATATCATCTTGGAAACCCATGTACTTGAGGAGTTGGGATGACCCCTCAAGATCACTGATTAATCTTAACAGATTAGAGGGGGACCTGTCAAGTCCCCCAAATTTGAACTTTGAAGGATCATTCATACATGTATTGAATATTTTCAGATCCTCCAATTGGATCAATATGGAGAGTGGTTGATGAACTCTCAGTTGCAATATCATACATCAATTGATGGATATCCACTGATTCTATCTCAACAGATTCCAATTCTTTTTCTTGTTCTTCAATTACCCTCTCTTGTTCCATATACTCAAGTTGTTTCTGTGACCTTACAGGTGCAGGTCCGAACCAAATATCATCTTCCAAATATACTGGAGCAGGAACCCCAACATAAGGAGAAACACTTTCAATCTTGATTTCTTCGTTGTTCATTTATCAAGCCCAAACAAGTTTTTTAGTGTAATCATATGAATATTGACGACGATCACCTTCAATCCCCCAACCTAACCAATAGTAGGCTGGAGTCATATATTCACTCACAGTCAAACCAGATCCTTCAAACATCGGAAGATTCTTTTGGAAGATGTCTTCATTGATCATGTAACGAGTTTGGCCTTCTAATGATGAAGGATCACAGTCATAGTTCTCGCAAAAGTCTCCAAGACCTTTGTATCTACTAAGAGTTGTCCATTGAATCAAACCATACCCACCACTATAACACTTGTCATAAGGAACTCTGGCTCCCCCTTCACAAATGTTAGGAAAAAACTTGCTTTCCTGTTTAATATTTCCCATGATCGTTGCAAGAGCATTACGATCTGTGATTTGTGTGTTCTCCTGTAGTTCAGCAAGAACGTATTGTTCATTAAAGTTACAATCAGGACACTTCCATTCCTTTTCAATCATTTCAATTGGCACTACATCTTCAAACTCATCAACATCATTAATGAAATCATCAGCTTTATTTTCCACCGTTGAAGATGCTAGACAGGAAGTTCCTATGAATACTGTCGATAAAACTGCAAGTGAATTAAAAAGTGATTTAGTCATGAATTAGAAAAAGTCAAACATTAAAGTAATCCTTGCGGTAGTACCGTCCGAGGATGTTGGAATTGTAGTACAGGGGCGTCTCGTCTGTCAACCGCTGTGACAGAACTTCATTGAGGAACAGCTGTCGGGTCTCCTCAAAATTAACCTTTCCCTTGGTATTATGTAGGGATATTATTTGACGTGAAAATTTATCTTTACCATGAAAGGTCACATCCTCTTTAAGTTCAGGACATGACCCATAGTATTTTTTCCAGTCAGATTCTGACTTTACTCTTCTAGTCTTTCCTTTAGGTTTTCTAAACGACCAAAAATACTTTCTCCCAATGTATTGTCTCTTGTTGATGTCATTGGTAATGAGATAAACAAAGCCATAGTTGTCCCCAATAAGATCAGAGGTAAAGGGTTTACCTTCATACATCCATGGGTTTTCGTAGTCACACACTCAGTCTTCTTCATAGTCCTGAAATATGTAGTCATCAAGTTTTTTGGCCTCTATTGACCTTAGGTATTGAATGTAGAGTCCGATGGCGTGATCGTTTGGATCCCCATCGTACCATTCTTTAAAGTTTGAATCCTGAGAATGTGTCTTTTTTGACATCTTGTTTGATTCCACCAACTACATACGATTCGACTTCTGTTTCTTGCGGTGCAACCTGAAGACCTTTGGATGAGATCCAATGTTGTGTCCAGGGAAGTGGATTGTTCTTAGCAGAAATATCGTATACAGGCTTAAGACCAATAGCCTTAAGTCTACGATTAGCAACCCACTCAACATATTGTTTTAGAAGAGTATCATTTAAACCGATCATACTACCATCACGGAAAAGATAGTCTGCCCATCTCTTTTCTTCATTGACAGCTTTGTCAAACATTGCATACAACCACTCTTCCTCTTCTTTCCAAATCTGTAACATTTCTGGATCATCACCAGTTTTCCATTTGTTCAGAATATTCTGAGTGATTGCTAAGTGTTGGTTTTCGTCTCGTGCGATGAGAGAGATGATCTTAGCTGATCCTTCCATAAGCTTAAGTTCACCAAAGGCGAAACTACAAGCAAAACTAACGTAGAAGCGAATACCCTCAAGAATGTTAACGTTGGCAACTGCTCTGAAGAGTTTGCGTTTGACATCTTTGATTTCTTGTTGTGATACGGATGTGTCACGGAAGTCTGACTTCCACTGATTACCTATACCCCACTCTTGTGCACTGTTAATGAAATCATCGTAAGACTCAGTAACAGTCTTTGCACGTTCCAGAATCCTTTCATCTGTGATAATAGTATCAAACACTTCAGAAGGATCTGAATAGATGTTCTTAATGATGTATGTGTATGAACGACTATGGATCATCTCCATGAATCCCCATACTTCCATACATGCTTCAAGTTCAGGAAGAGAACAATAAGGAATGAAAGCCATTCCTGGTCCTCTACCCTGAATAGAATCCAACATAATCTGATACTTCAGATTAGAAGTATAGATATGTTTTTGTTCTGGACGTAGTGATTGATAATCACCACGATCTTTTTGAAGGGAGACCTCCTCAGGTCTCCAGAAATATCCTAATTGTTGAGTTGTGAGTTTTTCAAAGACCGGGTACTTATAAGAATCATATCTTTGAATTCCTAAAGGTTTACCAAAAAACATTGGTTGTTTCTTTGAGTTATGAACTTCAGGATTGAATACAGTCATTCCTTTCACTTTACTCATTACATTATTATCATCTACTGATGATACTTTAAACTGCGCAAGACTCACACTCTGCCTCCTCTGCTTGACTTAGTTCTTCCAATAAATTGTTCAAATCTGACTTCTCTTCCACTACTTCATCAGTCTTGATGTCGTAAGTGTTCTGATAATAAGAAGTCTTCCAACCATACTTATATGTAGTCAAAAGGTCATTTGCCATTTGTGAGACTGGTACCTCATTATCAGGATAATTTTCTGGATTGTAACTCCAGTTACCAGAAATAGCCTGATCAAAGAACTTCTGCATTACAGAAACAATATTGATATATCCCTGGTTACTCTTCATTTCCCAGAGTAGTGTGTAATTGTTTTTAAGTGTTTGATAAGACGGTACAATCTGCTTAAGGGGTCCTTTCTTACTCTTCTTAATGGACAAATAGTCTCTAGGTGGCTCGATTCCATTTGTTGCGTTTGACACAACGGAACTGCTCTCCGAAGGCATTTGAGCCGACAATGTGCTGTGTCGTAATCCGTGAGCCAGAATCGACTCTCTAAGGCCTTCCCAATCATGCTGAAGATCTTGTGAAGTAATCTCATCGACATCCTTCTTATATGTGTCGATGGGAAGAATACCGTCTGAATACTTTGTACGACCAAAGTATTCACAGTGTCCCTTCTCTTTGGCAATTTCATTTGAAGACTTGAGTAAGTAATACTGGAAAGATTCTGATAGACCATGGACAGCATCCCAGGCCTCTTGAGAATCGTAGTTATAACCAAGTTTAGCCAGATAGTGAGCCAGACCAATGAAACCCACCCCAAGTGACCTACGAGCCTTTGTAGCCACCTCAGCGACCCTTATAGGATACTCCTGATAGTCGATCAGTTCCTCCAGTCCACGTACCGACAGATCACAAAGATCCTCTAGTTCCTCATCAGATTTGATCTTACCAACATTTACAGCAGAAAGAATACACAAGGCAATCTCACCAGGCATCTCCTCGTCAATATGGTTCAAAGGTTCTGTTGGTAGAGTAATCTCCTGACATAGGTTACTCATTGTAACACGATCCTTGAAGGAAGAGTGAGTATTACAATGGTCGATATTCATGATGTAGATACGACCAGTCTCAGCCCTCTCTTTCAGAAGATTCAGAATAAGCTCCTGAGCCTTGATAGTTTTCTTCGGAATAGATCCATCAGATTCATAAGTTTTATACAAATCATCAAACTTATCAGTGCCGAAAGCATCGTACAAACCTGGTACATCGTGAGGGTTAAATAAGGTGATGTCTCCATCTTGGATGAATCTCTCATAGAAGATTTTTGAAAGTTGGATTGAGTAGTCAAGTTTTCTAACACGATTATCTTCGGTTCCTTTGTTATTCTTGAGAACCAAGATATCTTCTATCTCTTGGTGCCAGATAGGAAAGTGAACTGTAGCAGAACCACCTCTGATACCGTTCTGTGTACAACATCTGACAGTTGCTTCAAACTTTTTGAGGAAGGGGACAACACCTGTGTGTTGTACCTCTCCACCTCTGATTTTAGAGTTGATGCCACGGATTCGACCTGCGTTGATACCGATACCAGCCCTCTGTGCGACATACCGGCCAATAGCCATATCACTGCTAAAGATACTATCGAGGGAGTCATCAACATCAACGAGAACACAAGATGCAAATTGACGAAGTGGTGTTCTGACCCCTGCCATGATTGGTGTTGGGATGTTGATTTTGTGTTTACTGATTGCGTCATAATACCTCTTGACATATGACAATCTTGTATCTTTTGGATATTCCTGAAAGATAGTCAATGCAATCATGATGTACATGAACTGCGGAGTCTCATAGACCCTTCCAGAACTTCTATCCTGTACTAGGTATTTATCCACAACCTGCCTCAATCCGGCGTAAGTGAAGAAATAATCACGTTGATGATCAACAAAAGTTTCAACCTTTTGAATCTCTTCAATTGAATACTTGGTGAAAATATCTCTATCGTAAAGATTATCGCAGGCAAGTTTTTGAATGTGATCTATCAATGAAGGGAGTTCATGCATCTTACCAAACAACTGTTTCCTGACAGAGAACAGAAGGAGACGTGCTGCAACATACTGATAGTTTGGATGATCAAGATCAATCAAATCAGATGCACTCTTGATAAGAATCTCTTGTATTTCTTCGGTAGTAATCCCATCGTAAAACTGAATACCAGAAGTCATCTCAACTTGACTTGCAGACACACCAGCAAGACCTTTGGTTGCCTCTTCAACCATCTTGTGCATTTTTTCAAGATCCAGTTTTTCTACTGAACCATTTCTCTTAGTAACTTTCAATCCGTTGCTCATATCTTTTTCCAGGTTGTGAATTTGAGTTTTGCTTGTAAACCTTGATATACATTTGATTCTACTATCTTTTGGACATCATGTCCAGATAAAACCATATCGTTTATGTCTTTATCTCGTATACTAAGAGGCCAGATGACAACTCTTTCTCCTTGTTCAATACATCGTTCAATACGATTAACAATCTCTTTATTACGGGGCTCGTTATCGTATACAAAAACTTTAGTGCTTCCCTCAAGATCACAAATGTCACCGTCACTCCCACACAGAGCCACACTATTCCTGATAAAAGAGCTGTCGAAGGGTCCTTCGACCACAAAGACTGGTAATTCTTTATCGATTGTGTCAATTCCATAAACTTTGGGTGCATCTTCGTCCAACATGATGGTTAAGTATTTAATAGGGTTTGTGGAGATGGCTCTACCCTGAACACCAATAAGTTTGTTATTCCTTACAAGAGGAATAACAATCCTCTGTTCTCCATATTTTGTGTTTGGAAATGTATCCGGTTTGATACTATTCACAAACTCCTGAAAGTTTTTTGCATAGAAATATTTCCCTTTAAATATTGCCCTAGTCTCAAGATAATTTCTTGATACATCCACACTAAATGCATCTGGAAGATCAATGACTACATTTCTTTTGAAATTTGGTTTTGATGATTTCAATCGTTCAAAAATATCTTCTGGACTTTCTGTCTGAAAATTCTTTCCACTCTTTCCATCCTTAAACTTCTCAAACACATACTGTTTATGTGTTTCAGGATCTAAATCTTTGATAAAACTACTGAATGAAATACTGATACCGCAGTTATGACATTTATAGTTCGTATTATTCTTTACCTGATAAAGATAACCTCTTGCTTTGTTCTTTTGTTTCTGACTGTCACCACAAATTGGACAGCGGAAGTTATATAGATTTGCCTTTACCTTTTTGAATTTAGATAATCTTGAGGAAATCAGATTGATGTACTTTACATCAATAAAATCCATGTCACTTCCTATAACTCATACTCACTATAGGTAAATTCACTTGACTTGTCAAGTAATTTGAAACTTCTGGTAATGCTCTTAAACCCATAGAGATGACAGCAATACCACCAAGTCCCATCCAAACTCTTTTTTCTAACGTACGTATTCTTTGCAATACGAGGTCATGATCCCCGTCCATTTTATCACGGAGTTTGTCAATTTTAGTAAAGAGTACTGAGTCAGTTTCTTCTTGTTTTGATATACGTTCTTCATGTACTGCAAGCATTCTACTTACAGTAGTATTTACCTCAGATAATTTTTGAATTGCGGTATCAATTCTTAGTACAACCGAATTCAAATCCTCAAGTTTTTGCTCTAATACTGCAACCTTAACTTCTGTTTCCATTTTGGGGTTTAAAATAAGGATTGAAATCTAAGGCTTTCTTCATTGTCTTTCTTGCCTTTTTATCCTTTCTCTTCTGCTGTCTATCCATCAAATCCTTAATCGCCTTCTTCACAAATTTATTTCTACCATCCAATTTCATATTGGCGTCATAACCAGCAGTAGGACCAGCAGCAGGGGAGGAATTAGAAAATCCACCAGATCCCCCTGGAGGATTTGCCACCATACCTTCCTCATTCACACTGAACTCATCATACATTGCTGAACGAAAAGCATTAACAAACCGATCAATCTTATCTTTATCCATTTGAAATACCATTAAGTGCTTCTAGACATGTCTGATCCATCTCAATTTCATGAATATAAGATCTTGGATGATCTGGTAACTTATTCAAAAAAACTACAAATGTTTTTATTGATGACCATAAACTTTTATCAATTTTATAAAACAACATGGGTGTTGTTGCTTCACCAAAGATATTATATAGAATAATAAAATGATTAATGAGTAAATGAACCTTTAAATCGCCACCACCTTTATACCGTTTTAGGAGTCTTTTGATATATCTAAAACGACTTAGGTCTTTTTCAAAATCCTCCCGAGTAACAGCTTGGGGATTTTCATAATTTTTAATAGCAAAAATAAGGAAATTTTCCTCATTCAACTCATTGAATAACATTTATCATTCTGCCGTTGGATAATCGATACCGCCAGTTGTAATACCCGACATTGCAACAAGAGTTTCTTTCTTAACTCTTAAGTTACCAAGATTATCCAGATAAGTTGTAACACCTACCCAACCTTCATGAGTTACACTGTATTCAGAGGAAACACCTTCAGCATTGGCAACACCATATACAAGTGAGTCATAATCACCATTAGTTTCACTGAAGTGATTGTCCTGTACACTCGACTTTGGAAGTTGAGACACAGTGAAATCAACGCCAGAAATGGCAGAACCATTCAGACCCATTGTTGATGCAATGGTAACTGAAGTTGTACTTGCGACACTTGCAATCACAGCATCACCAAAGTAAGTACCACCTCTGGTTCCAAAACGAATTACATCACCTTCTAAACCACCTTGACCATCAAGGCCGAATGAAGTACCTGAACCAGTTACGACCCTTGTAGAATAGTCTAGGGTTACTGTTCCTACCGACCCTACATTGTCGTTATTTCCCCAAAGTGCCATGTCTTGTGCCCTTGTAAAGTTACTTTCTTTCAAATATTTATAAAAAAATAGGAGACGGGTAGTCTCCTATGTATCAATCTTCTCTTGTTTTAATTGCACCTTTTACAACCTCAAGGAGTTGATCATCCATCTCGGTCTTAGTTAATGCTACCGCCTTACCAAGAATCAAAAGACAAATGTCAATAAGCTTCTCACCAAGTTCCTCATTATTAGGAATCTTATCAACTGCATCCGAAATGATCTTTGCTGCCAGAGGAAGAAGGAATGATAGCATGGTGAATACCTATTACTATCTTATATATCAATCTGACTCACCAGGACGAGATCTGTATGGATCATCCTTTTTAGTATTTGCAAGATAGTTATCGTAACGACGTTTTGCTTCTTTCTTTTTATCTTCAGGAGACATCTCTTTCTTAGGAGCCTTAGTGTTTATGAATGAGTTACCCATAGATTTCTTCACACGATCAAATGCAGTCTCTTCCTTTGCCATCTTAGTTGCAGTGGCATACATTACAGACTTTGCATCATCTCCATATCTCTTTTCAAAATCACCTTCCTTCTTTTTCATACCTTTTACAATATCTTCTTTTTCCTTCTCCTCTTCGGGAGTCAAAGTTCTTTCTTGAATGTCAATAACAGTTCCACCAATCTCTTTGAAGACCTCATTGGCTTCAGACATTGTAGGATTAATGACAACTTTATTATTAACTTTCTCTCCCTCTTTTACTTCTCTTCTGGGGACTTTACGTGTCTTTGGTTCTATTGGAGGAACATCCACTACCTCACGTAGATCATCTCTCCAATTAGAATAGTTAACTTCTCTTTTCATCCTATTAGACACGATTTCTCTTGTACCTATTTATGAATTCCTTGATATTTGACTTGGGTCCTTTGTAAGCTTTACCACCTGGTTGTAAGTTCTCTCCACCATTTTCATGTCCTGGTGTAAGATCTGATGCGTACTTAAAATAACCTGTGGTACCTGATAAGGTATTTGGTTTTTTAGAAGTTCTCATCTTACGATCCATTTTAACTTCAGTGTACTCACACAGATCACGTATCCAGGACTTGAACATCATATCACTCTCGGTGACACAGATCAAATAGTTGGTTCCTCTACGAACAATTCTACCAACTAAACCGGTATTGAGATTCTGAACCTTCTCGTTGATTTTAAAAATATTTCCCTTCACGTAATTCTCTCTGAGATTCTTCCAATCAAACTTCGGAGCAATCTGCCAGAGTGACCAACCCTCTTCCACATTCATTGCCTTACGAACGGTATTCATAATTGTCTTTGCAGTTGCATCATCAATGTTATCTGGAATACCAGATCTGAATGTTTCGAAGTCACCTTCTGCAGCTGCCTTTCTCATCTTTGATGCGGACATACCAGTCACACCTTCAGAGTCATCATCTCTCTGACCTGCGGAGATAGTTTCAATCTCATCAAATTCATAAATGTCACCATTATATTTTTGAGCAAGACTATCAAATTCAGATACTCTATCAGAACCAACAACGATCTTTACATTTGAATATCCATCAGAATCTGCAATCTTTAATGCATCAAAGATAGTCTTGACACTGTCATCATTAATGATACTCTCCTCATGATCAGGGAACATCTTTCTCATCAGATCAGTCTTTTGTCCTGGTTCCAATGGGTTCTTCTTTGGATCATTAGACCTTGATGGATATACTCTCATATCTCCATCACCAGCAACTTTTGCAGCAGAATCAAGAAGTTTCTTATGTCCAATAGTTGGTGGATTGAATCTTCCAAATACCAGTGTTAAAGTCTCACCTTCTTTACTTTGACCTGTCCCTTCTTCTTCAGAACCAACTCTTTCTTTAGAAGTATCAACCTCTGCAGTCTTAGCAGCTCTACCTACCTGTTGATCTGGTGTTTTGTATTGTGGTTGAGAAGAAGGTTGACCTCTCTTAGAATCCTTTTTGTCATAATAAACAAATTGTCCACCTTCAGTTTTACCTACCTTATTACCAGCTTTATCTACCCAATTTCCCTGGCCGTCGCCAGTCAGACCAAGTTGTCTTGCACGCTCAGATGCCTTGGTCTGTCTTGCTTCAGAAAAAAAGTTAAGGAAACTCTTCATTTCTATCAATATCCTATATTGTATTTATTAGAAGAACCTGTTGTTCTTATTATACTTTGAAAGGAATGACTTTCCATAAGATGAGGACACTTTTCTAACTGTCTCATATTCCTCCTTGAAGACCTTACCAGCCTTCTTATCTTTTAAGATATCTTCGTCAATCAAACCAAGTTCAATGAGTTTCCTATTGACTGCCTTTGGTTCTCTTTCTTGATTGCCTGAAGCAATGGCCTCTGCCCAGCCATCCATATATCTCTGTCTATCTTCTGGTTTTGCATTAGCCATTGACTGTAAGAAACCACGATAAACATTTTCTTGAAGTGCTACTGTTCTTCTTCCAGATTTATCAGTAATACCTCTACTTAATCCAGTGGCCTTAAGTAATGTTTTACCAAGTTTTGATTTCATACCTGCTGCCTTCTTTTTATCCTTTTCATCAGTTGCAACTTTTCTGAACTCATTTCTTAGATCAGTATATCTATTATCATCTGCACCAAAATGTTCCTGTAAGATTTCTCTTGTTACACCATTACTAAGACCCTTACCACCTTCACCTAGAAGTGTCTTTACTAATTCATCACCAACAGTTCCAATCTGATTCTGTTTCTCAAATAATTTTTCAATACCACCAAAATCTTCTTCTGATTTATCTTTATTTGGATCAACTTCCCTCGCGAAGAAATCCTTCATTGATAAATCTACTTTCTTCTGATTTATATTTGAATTAATTAGTGTAAAGTTATCATCATTTTCTCTCTGTTCCCATTCCTCTTTACCAGGTTTACCACCATCCTTATTATTAAAACCTCTCACATGTTCTAAATCCATTGCTTGAATATCAAGAGGAAGACCAGTATATGCATCACGTCCACCTTGTTCAAGATAGATTCTCCACATCAATTTTGCTCTATCTTTATTATTTGCAGGTCCTCTTCTTATGGTACCATCATCATTTTTTCCAAGATAATGAATGTCCTTATGTGCCTTATCATCAGAAACATACTTATCATTTGTGACTTGACCTTTACCACTTAAAGATTTTTTAAATGCATCAGGAAGAATATCAAATGAGGCATCTACAAATTCATCAGATACTTCATTTGATCTCACAGAATCCACAAACTTTTTAATTTGTTCTGGAGATCCATCCCCATATCCTTCTAATAATCTATCACGATTTGCCATGAGATTCTGGACATCAGCATACCCAAGATTATTTTTACCCGCACCAGAATTGACTCTTCCTTCAAATGTCTTTGCATGAGCCATTGCTTGAATAAAAGACTTCTTGTTCGTAGAACTCGGAATAGTTTTTAAACTCTCAGTGAATTTAGCAAACTTCTTCTCCATGATTTTTCTCTGACGATCAGCCATAGCTCTCATCATAGTTTCTGATTCATTCGCAAACTTCTCATACTCTGCATCAAATGCCTCATCATCATTTGTGTAGTCAATTTCATCCTCTATTTCAGCAACAGAGTCATCAAGAGTCTTAAATTCTGATTCATCTTTAGGTTCCTCTTCACCTCTAATATCAGAGAGTAAATCATCAAGACCCTCTACTTCTTGAGCAGCAGCTTCTGCTTCTGCCTCAGCCTTATCCTTTGCAATCATATCATCTGCTTGTTGAGAAACCTGCTTCTTACGTGCCGGACTCATAACTGACCCTCGACCACGAGAGAGTTGTTTTACTACATCCTTCTTATCACCAGAACTTAATGCAGTTTCAGTAGGACCACCAGGAACAACCCTACCCATCTGATTTGATACGGGTGGTTCTTCTAATCCTACAGGTTCTTCTTGTGAAGGAACTTCTTGTTTAAATTTTGAAAGAGTCTTTGGTTCTTGAGACTTAGGCTCTATATCTTGTTTCGTAGGTTCTTCGATCTCTATGAAACGAGTACCATCTGTTCTATATCTTTTACCTGTTTTTGGATCACCCCATACACCTCTGGCTCGGTATTCATACCCAAGTTCAGCTGCCCTTTCGGAAGTAGTGGACTCCAGAAGATTTCTAGAGTCCTTCAGAAATTTAAATACGTCTCTCATCGGAACTACGATCTATCAACCTTCCCAGGAATCAACCTTTGCCTGAATGGCTTCCAGTTCTGCCTCAGAGAATTGTACACTTTCTTTCTTCATCTTTTTATCCATACACTTCTCACATCCTTTACCATCACAGTTCTCACACTTTCCTTTCTTACCCATTGATTTACCAATGGCCTTACGACGATTCATCAGGTACTCATCAGATGAATCTTTATCACCATCATTATCAATATCACCATCTTCCTGACCTACAGGATCCATATGTTTCTTCTCATAGATGGATGCATAAGCGTCACCCCAGTCCTTACGGATTTTGGAGACTTCTTCTTTCTTCATCTTTGCCTTAGTCTTCGCAAGCAATCTTTCTCTTGCAGCGTCTCTTTCACTCTTTTTAATATTAAACATATCGCGATCGGTGGTGAGTTTTGGATCCACAGAACCAGGACCATACCCTTCACTCATTCTCTTGGCAACTTTAGAAGCACCAGATGCAACTCTATCAGCTGCCTTACGAATCATTCCTTTCAGTCCAGACTTGGCAGTTGCCTTTGCTTCAGATGCTTTTCTTGAAGTTTGGGCAGACATGTTTCTTGCAGTCTGACCTGCTCTTCTTGCCTTGTCATCTACAGACTGTTTTGCCTTTCTATAAGCACCGTATGCCTTTACTGCACCAGTTGCTGCAGTTTCCTTTGCTCGTCCCATGGCACCCCTCATGGCACCCTTAATTCTACTAATCTTCTGTGCTCTTGGAGACTGAGTATCAGAACCGTAAGTTACTTTTGCTTCAGAAATCAAATCCTCAAAAATAACCTCTGCACCAAAAAGTGAATAACCTTCTTCAAAAAGTTCTTGAAGTGCTGATTCAGCAATTTCTGAAAGTTCACTATCAGTAATCAGTGAGAGATCCATCTCTGATATTTCATCACGAATAGAACTTAAAGTTTCCTTTACACCGTCATCATATACGGCACTATAGGCTTCAAGAATACCACGAAGTTCTGCAGACATTTTTCTGTAACTATTTTACCTTATTTTTATTTATATCCTCTAACTGTTTCCTTTCGTTTTCATATATTGAGGATGGATTGTTATAGATTTCTAATCCCTCTTTAATACCTGGTATCAACCATTGGTCAATTCTATAACAATATTTCCAATTCACAGGTTGAATACAATTTAATACAACTACTGTCCAGAATGCTGTCAAGTAATTAATTATCGTGTACATCAGTTACTAATTTTCCGTTAATTTCTTTCATCCATTGATAGTGTGAAGATTGGTTCCAGTGCCAATAATTGTCCTCCGCAGTTGACCAAGGAATGGTACTGGTGATATCTTCATTTGGACTTTCAGGCATGTGATTTATTCCAAACCAATCATCTGCCTGTCTTCCATCAAGACCTCTCATAATGTTTATTCTTTTAGTAAATGTTGAGAGATATGTTCCAAAAAAGTTTTCAGACATAGAGCAAATAACTTGATCCATAACAGCAATATTCAATTTATCTGATTCATTAAAATCTTCCTTGAGGTTATATTTAAAATCTTCATAAAAGTATATATCATATTTTTCTCCAAGTTTTTCAAAGAAGGTTCTATCCTTCTCATCAGTTGCAATATATAAAGGCAATTCTGGTTCTGAAAAAGGGCAATCATCAATGACCTTTAAAAGTTTTTCTGGTTCATTATACACTTCAATATCTTCAGATCTTGTATATAAAAAATCGTTCCTACGAACATGGACCGCATTATATGGACCAATTTTAGATCTTACAACCTCACAATATTCATAATACTTAGGATGATATTTAAATACTCTATTAATTTTATCCTTCAAATCATTTCTTCCTTTTTCTCCACCAGGATAAACATGATACCAATAATGCCCAAATAAATTATTTTCAAAATGTAAAAATTGATTACTACAACTTAAATCAACAATATCTCGATTGTTTCTAAATTTTTTAAAATCCTCAGTTTCTGGAATATCTTTTACTAGAATACTATGAGCGTCACATATATTATTCTTGTTAAAGGTAATTTTTCTAGTGTCTAATTCTAGGTTTTCCAATTTACCTGTGTATGATCTTTCAGATTGTATAATATCTAATTTGTCACGAAACTCTGGAACATTTCTATACTCAATACAATCAAACTCTTTTAATAAAATATTCTTATCAAAAATTTCCCAAATGTTTCTCCAGTCTTTTTTCTTTTGAGATTCACAAATATGAATCATCCAACAGTCTGGTGGAAGAATTACTTTTCTTCCAGTAATCTCTGCAATAGATAAAAAGGTTTCATATGACATAATAACATTTACAAGTCCAGAAAAATATGGACTAAATGAAATATATTTCGTTTTGTCGTCTGCCATAATTACAAAACTAATTAGTTATCATTTGTATTCTGTTTCCACACAATCTGATGTGCCATCTTATCTCTTAACTTATTTATTCTCTCATTATTGAAGTGTGCAAAGTTAGGATATTTTTCAACCTTCTTATAATAATGAAGTGCATTGAGTATAATAGTATAATCCTCAATTGATAGTTCAAACTTCATCTGCGATTCTTTACTCCCCATGTCATATTCATAGTTATAGTTAATAATACAATAAACACAAAAACGAACAATGTGCTCATAACTTACCGCCAACTTCTGCAGAACCCACTACTCTTACTGACCCCTCAGGCCAACCATCTTGTTCACATTTAAGATGCCATCGAGTCATTGAAATAACTCCTTGCTTTGTTCCACCAGTAAGCATAGGTCGGCCCTCTGTAGTCATTGTGGTAAATAAACCAAATCTTGTCTCCCAGACATAAAATATCTCATCAATAATTTCTGCATTATCTGGGACTTGAAAGACTGCTTCAAGTTTTTCAACACTTTCACTATTAATCATAAAATCCTCTCTCTTTCATAAAATGTAACGCTTGTTTCATATCACCTATGTGATGAACACCAATGGTGACTTGAGGATATGTTGCCTCTTTACCAAATTCAGATTCAAATGCTCTTTGACTGAAATGATTGTTTAATTTATATTCTAAAATATCAATTTTTAATCTCTTGAGTAGAGATGTCATTCTCTCACACTCTTGACTACCGTTACTGTAAATTACTGCTGAAGTCATAGTCGATTACTATTCTTTTATGGGAACTTTTTTTATCTATAACTGTCACATATTTTGCCTTACCACCTAATAGAGACTCAATATTTTCTACAAGGTTTTGAACAATTACTTTATTGGTTTCTTCCCTCCACTTCTCTTCATTTTCTTGTCTAGGATTAGTCACTTTGCCTCCATTGTCTCCATGTGTCAATCTCTTCCTGAGTTGGAACTCTGATTGTGACACGAGTGCCATCTCGTTCAAATTCCTTATTCATCTCTATGAAAGTTTCAGGAGTAATCTTAATCTCTTTGTAACCAGTCTTCTGGACTGTCTCGTCGGAACCATTCATTGATGTCATCTGCGCCGTCAAATTGTGTTTTATAGTTGGATGGATCGGGATCACCTAGTCCCATCCGATTCATAAAATCATCCATAGTACCTTCTTGGATGTTTTGTGAGGATTGTCTTCTAGCCATCTTCAACATTTCATTTGCTGTGGTATTGACTTTAGATAATTTTTGAGCCCATACCATATCTTCAAGTTTTACTTCTTCCTTGTTTACAATTTTCTTACAGATAAACTCCAATCGAAGTCTGTATTGAGTGGACAGCATATTATTTTACCCTCTGAGATATTTATTCTTTAGGATTATCTTTTTTATTAAATCCAAATGGTCCATCTTTTTCTTCAAGGGCAAGTTTCAATGCAACTCCACCAACAGCTTCCATGACCTTAAGAATATCTTCTGTCTTTGCATCTTCTCCAAGTTCTTTTGCAACATACCAATACTTAGGCCAGAATGTTTCACCGGCCTTTTGATAATCTTCAAGTGTGAGTAGTTTCATAGTTTTGATAATACTTGTTTGTAAATACTTTCTGCAATTGCTTTCATCATAAGTGGTGGAACCATTCTACCAATTCTTTCTGTTTGTTGTGAATGTGAACCAGTCAGAATGAAGTCATCAGGAAGTGATTGAATACGTTTGAGTTCTGGAACTGTCAGAACCCTATCCTCATTCCAGTGTATCAGACCTCCACTGGCTGTCAAGGTAGGAGATGGTTTATAAAAAGATGCCCTCTTGGTATTGAAACAATGTCCCTTCTCGTGGTAGTCCATACCACTCAAAACTTTAGTTGGATTCTTTGGCATCTTCTGAATCACCTTCTGATAGATACCACTATTCAACATATGTTCTGTGAGAGTTTTTACATTCTCAGGATCATTTTCCACGCCACCAATAATATCACCAATAGTTGTTTCTTTTGATGACCTATCAGGAAACAATGAGGATACAGTCAAGACATTGAGACCTAGTTTATCTGCAATGTCTTGACGAACTGCAATAAAGATAAGTCTTTCTCTTCCTTGACCAATACCAAAATATGATGCCTTCATTACTCGTGATGTAATGAGATAACCAATTTTCTCAAATGCATTAGTTATCATTGCATAATACTTCTTTGCCTCCCCAACTGTCAAACCCTTGACATTCTCACCAACAATAATCTTTGGTTGAATACCTTTGGCAACACGAATAAATTCAAAGAATAAATCTTCGATGTTCTCAACCTTCTTACCATCAGAATAGTTTTTGGTCTTACCCCATCCATCAGAGTGTTTAGCACCTTCTCCACGACACATAGACCCTGCCACAGAAAATGCAGAACAAGGTGGTGAACCATCAAGTATATCGAGTTCACGAGGTTTTAATCCAGTGATCTTAAGAAAGTCTCCACCAACTAATTTTTTAATATCGTCAGGAACAATATGCGTGGATGGGTAGTTTGATGAATATGTATTTCTTGCTTCTTCTACAAATTCATTGATACAAAGAATTTTTCCACCAGCAAGACGATAACCGGTAGAAGATCCACCCCCACCGGCGAAAGTAGAAATAACGGTGAACTTTTCTTGAGCCTCACCGTCATAGACATCTTGTAATTTATATGGAAGTTTCATAAGGGTAATATCGATTGTCCAGTAGATGCATAATCAGAAGCCAAGTCCATAACTCTCTTCCTCTTACGATTATTTAGCATTTTATCTTTTAGTAGATTTTCAAATAGATGATCAATATTAGATCCCAATTGAAGATTGATATGATCTTTCACGTTGGAAACTCTTGCAAATTCTTCTTCAAATGCGTCTCTCACTTTTTGTTTTTGTTTAGGCTGATTTAATTCAAACCAATTATACCTAAAAAAGTATTCTTTTACAATATCGTGATAGATGTATGGGTGGACAAGTTTTATATTTCTTTCATTTGACAACTGTTCAATCTGACGAAATCCAGTCACATTATGTGGCATGAAATAATTACGTCTGAATTGATCGAACTTTTCTTTTGGTTCTTTAAAGTGAAGAATTGCTTTCTTACTCACACCATAGTACCCATCAGCACCAATACCACTTAGAAGATATAACTCTTTGATTTGGGGAAAGACATAGAGAAATGGAAAAGTACATTCGAAGTGAGTCTTTTTCCGACAATCATAATCTCTTACAAGTTGAAGAAAATCATCTCTCAAATTTTTAGTAGGAACTACAACAGTATTACATTCCCAACCAAATTCTTTACTAACCTCTTCAGCTTTACATGCATCATAAGACTTATCACCCTCAAGATGAAAAGTATATGCTGTAATTTTTTTACCTAGACGATGAGCAGCAAAACCCAGACTCAAACTATCTACACCACCAGACAACAAAATCCCCACATCATCTGTGGGGACTTCTTTCCTTATAATATTTACCAGAATTTTATCTATCATAAGATTTCAACTCATTTAATAGCAATGACTCCAACGAACTGATGGTTTCTCCAGAAGATCTGACAATCTTTGAAACCAGCTGACATAATCATACCATAAAGTTCCTTCCATGTGTTGGGTTTCAACATATCACGAAGTTGTTGTTCTTTATCCATGATCTCATCAGCAGAAAAAGTTTTTCTCTTGTAATCATAATGATTAAATGTAAGAAGTTCTTGAAAGAATGCATTCTCACACATCAACTTCTCTGCAAAGATAAAAGCACCACCTTCATTCAAACCATTGTAGATCTTATCAATAGTATTTTGACGAGTGGTCTTTGGCATAAACTGAAGAGTGAATAATGATGTCACCAAAGAACAATTCCTGAACTCATAGTTAGTGACATCACCACGTACCCACTCAAGAAGGGCCCAGGGATAGTCTTTACGAATCTCAGTATATCTTGAGTCGAGATCATCATAAAAACTACCTGCGAGTTCTACACCCACATAGTGAGCCTGTTTACGATTGATATTGTTACCAAGAATCATCTTAGTCAACTTTCCAGTTGAACACCCAACATCAACAACTTTAGTATTATCTTCAACAAAGTATCGAGAGAAAGATACAGTGTCTTCTAGAAGATTTGAATAACCACGAATAGAACTGTCAATGTGATTGTCAAAACCTTCAGGTGAGTGTGCGAATGAAAAGTCGTAAGTCATTTATTTACCGCCTGTATCGTAGTTTAGTTTATCATCAATCTGTTCATCTAGTGAAGTAATCACCTGACGAATATCAACAATTCTTTGTGGAACACAGGTAGGATCGTAAGTATAATTCTCCTGCTCTTTATATAGCACCTGACGGATTGCAGCTGCTGTTCTAAGTTCAAGTTCAAGTTTAATCACAGGTCTCCCTCTTTACGGTTTTCAGAATAGTGGACATCAAAAGTTCCTTCAGGGTAACGTGCAGAAAGTTTTTCAACATTCATCTGAAGAACTTCATCGAAAGAAATATCAAGTGCCATACATGCTTGAGCCATATACCACATGATGTCACCAAGTTCACGTTTCATGTGAAAAATATTTTCTTCAGTGTATGGTTTACCTTGAAGGAAAATCTTTTTTACAACTTCAGTAAACTCACCAGACTCAGCAGTCAAACCAAAGGCAGCAGTCATCAGTTGAGTTACATTACAGTCATCCCTAACTTCAAGTTCAGAGAGTCGGGATGCAAGGGTTGGCCAATCAAGACTTGGCTTACTCGTAGTTTGCTTAACAAATTCAATATACTTATTAGGATCAATAGTCATAGTTCTAGGGGTTCTTGTTGTCTTTCAGGTAAAATTTGTTGTGCAGGAAGTTCAAAGTCAGGAGCAACCTTTACATAAGGAACATCAACAATCGTTTGAGATGGGAAGTAAATTTTAACATAGGTATAATCATATGCCCAGTTCATTTCACAGATTTTTTTTGCATCTTGCTCAGAACCACAGTGACAGTATCTTTTACCTTGTGTATCTCTCACTTCAAAGTAATGAGGAGGTTCATTTCTAACAGGTTTTGATTGTAATTCTCTAGTAGTAAGTCCCATATCAAAACTTGAATCCCTCAAACGATTTCTTTGGCTTCTCCTCATAACTATACTCCTCTTCTTTCTTGTTGTCAAGAATATCTTCCTGTGCAGTCTGTTCACAATCAAACAATCTCATCTTTGATCTATCAATACCAACAACAAATCTTTTGTAGATACTGAGATCGTTATATCTATTCTTCAGTTGTTTTACAAGTATCTGTCCAAGGGATTCGAGCTCTTCAGTACTAATAAGGGCAAACATAAGATCAGCAGTAGCAGGGAGACCAAAGGACTCACTAGTATCAGTAAGCTCGACATCAGAGCTACCATAACCAGAACGAGTGGTCTGCGTGGCAGAAACGATAGGGACGTTTGCTTCGCAAGCCAGTCCTCTAAGTTCTTCAGCAATAGACTTAATAACCGTATATGAATTAACATTGCTACCCGCCCGATACCTAGAGGAAGCACAAATATTAAGGTAATCAATGAAAATAATGTCAGGTCTAAATGATTTCTTAAGTGCAAGTTCGTTAAGAAGTGATTTAAAGTGTCCACTGTGTGCCGTTGCAGTAGGATATTCTTTGATGATAAGAGTTCCCTTTGTCTTCTGTGCAAGATTATTTACTTTTGTCTCAAAAGTATTTTTAGGGAGTTCAGTGATGTCTTGAATATTTACGTTCAGAAGATTTGCATCAATACGTTCTGCAATCTTTTCTTCAGCCATCTCACAAGTGATGTACAAAACATTCTTGTTCTGAAGAAGACAAGATGATGCCATGTGACACATAAACAAAGACTTACCAACACCAGTACCGGCTAGAGCAATGTTGAGAGTTTTGTTGGGTAGACCACCCTTTGTAATCTTATTGAAGTGTTCTAGATCAAACTCAATCTTACTCTCTTTCTTATGATACAGAGCGTATCTTTCTTCATAGTCTTGTAAGTAATCATGACCTACATGATTATCAAAACTCACACTTAGTGCATCGGAAAGAATTGATGGAATTGCATCAGGAGCCTTCTTTTCATGTTGTCCATCAGCAATTTGGATCGACTCCATCAGTGCAAGATAAATTGCACGTTCTTTACACCACTTCTCGGTGGTATCACATAACCATTCAAACTCCTGTGGTTCTTCAGTTAGATTACGAATTAGATGAACTAACTCTTTGAAAGTTTGTTCATTGATATCATTCCTCTTCTCAACTTCAATACTCAATACTTCTTGAGTTGGAGTTTCATTATATTGATTTACAAAGTCAACAATTTCCTCAAACACAATCTTTTGATTATGATCTTGAAAATATTCTGACTTGATAAAAGGAATTGTTTTTCTTAGATATTCTTCATTATGTAATAAATTCTTGAGAACAAGAAATTCAACTCTCTCCATAACTAAACTCTTTCCTTGCGATTTGATCTAACTTTTCCATGACTTCAGGTGTGAAGTATTGTTCAGGATCTTTTAGGATTGCTTTGGCATAAATCTTCTTACCATCAATCTCGTACCTCCCTGCCATATTCTTCCACAATCCTCCAAGTTCTCCAAGTTCTAACAAACCATAATACTTATCCAATCCCCTTTGGTCATAAAATAGACGAATCGTAACTTCTTGATTTTCTTTACTCAAACGCGACTTAGCAGTCTTTGCCTTGATAAGGTTTCCAACAACTTCCGTTCCATCCTTTTCTTTTTTCTTTGAGAGATATATGATAGAAGAAGCGGCGTACTTAAGACCACTACCTCCACCCATCTCTTTTGTAGGAACATAAGACCCGATAACATCATAGGTGTGATTGGTTACAATCATTGGAATTTTTGCTTGACCAAGTTTCAATGTCAACATTCTAAAAGCACCTTTGACCAACTGGGATTTGGTCATGTCTCTTACTTGTTTATCATCTAACGCATCTCTGATTTCCTTTTCAGTAGATAACATACCCAAAGAATCTAACACAAACATACATGGTTTGCGTTCATCTTCATTTTTCTTTAAGTATATATCTACAGCCTTAAGAGCCTTTGTTCTAAACTCTTCAATTGTCACGACATTGACAACAACCAAACGTGATAAGTCAACACCACGACTCTCTAGGAGTGACTTATTGATAGCTGCCTCAGTATCAAAATACAGGCAATATCCATCAGGATTAGAGTCCAGAAAATTCTTAACCACTGCGAGGCTAAAAAAAGTTTTTCCAGTACTAGACTCGCCAGCAATGGCAGTAATCTTATTCCCAGAAACACCGCCAAATATACTGCCTGACACAAGTCCATTAAAAATGTAAGAACCCGTGTCAACATACGTTTCAGTTTCATCAATGTCTGCAGCAAGTTGTGTATAGTCGTCACCAATCTCTTTTACAATATCTTTTAGAAAGTCCATATTAATTAAAATTGAGCAAAGAATTAAAGGGTTCTATGGTAGGTATCTCCATATTTAAGGAATATCTTATTCTATTACCAGATGGTTTAGTTGGCGCGTGTCTTACATAATCTGGAAATATAAGAAGTTCATTTTCTTCTACATGATAAGTAAATATATCATCAAACGAATTATTTTTAAGACAAAAACTTATACCATCACCATCATTAGTTTGATGATAGTATACACCATTTATTGTTGTAGTTCTTGTATGATCATGAAAAACTGAAGAATAGTCATCTCCACAAGACCTATAGCACCATATTATATTTCTATAGATTGACACATCTACTGTATAAGGTTTAAATATTCTTTCACAAATATCTGTAAATGACCTTACAAGTTCCACAAAAAATAAATCGCAATTATTTTTAATAATTGGATAATTATAAGCTGCTTTTGAATAGTGGTCTAATTGAGCTAAATAATATAGTTTATGATTTTCTTCAAGAATATTATTCACTCTTACAATATCAAATAAAGATTGTTTATAAAAATTTTTTATTGATAAAATTTTCAAATCTTTATGGATAATTTCAAGAAACAATTCCATTAGGAGAAAAATAATTCGAGGTTTACAGTCTTCTCAACATTCCAACCAATAGCATCAAGAATAGTCTTGAGTGGTTCAAGGAAAGCTTTGTTGAATTGTAGTTCGTAGTCAATGTATTTGTCAATTCCAATCTCTCTTGGAAACTCAGAGATGAATGAGATCACATTTTCTCTAATTGGATTTGCCTTCTTGAGATAGATGAACTTAATCTTCTCACCATTGTTAATCTCAGAGTATTTGTTTTGCAGACCATATTCTTTAATGTAGTGATTATATAGTAGAGCACCACGAACATGAATAGGAGAACCTTTTCCGTAGATAGTAGAGTGACTCTTATGTTTCTTTACATCAGATACAGATCTTGGAAATGCAATCTCTTCTGGTGGTAATTTATTGAACTGTTGTCTTGAGTCATCGATGAATTTGATAACATCATCCTCCGTTCCATTCATCATCAACTTGAGTGCATCTTTGATCATGGTTCTACATGGAGCAGGAGTAGAAGACTTCACAGCCTCGATACCCATGATCTTCAGTTTAGGTTCTTCATAACGAACACCCTCACTGTCCCAAACATTGAGAATGTATCTTTTCTTTGCTGTCCAGATTCCACGATCTGCAATGTTCTCCCGTTTCATCTGCATCTTTTGAGAATATGCGTTTACATACGTCGCAAGTTCCTGGTAACTTTCCTCGATAAATGGTTCCAGTTTTTCTTCACAGACCTTATTAAGTAAGGTGACAACTGCTGCTTTGTCGCCAGACTTAGAACTAAGAAATTTAGAAACAACAGGTCCAAAGTTAATATAGATTGAGTCAGTGTCAGATGCAATGACATAATCCCTTTTCTTTGTTTGTAATAGGTTATTTAGATATCCGTTAACTTTGTTCTCAATCCAACGAATTGAAGTTTGACCAGAAAGAGTGATTGCTTCAGCATTTGCAAGTTTGAAGAAACGGAAATATTGATTACCAATTGCACCATAGCAAGAGTTCAGAGCAATCTTACGAGCCATCTGGAAGTTATTGAACTTGGCGATGTCTTTGATTGTCTGATTCTTTATCTTGATCAACTCAACATCTTTACGATTCTTCAGTTGTCCTTCAATGTCAACCAACTTTTGTTTAGATGCCAACATCTTCTTCTTGAAGACTTTACGTTCCGCATACATCTTCTCCATCAACTCAGGCATAAATCCTTTGATGTCTTTACGGAACATTGCACCGTTTGCACAGACCGCATAGTCCTTATACATCTCAAAGGTAATCTCCTTATTCAGAATTTTATCGATGGTAGCAGACGGATGTTTCTCATCCACCAGAGTCTCTGGAGAAATGTTGTACTGCATCATCAGGTGAGGGTACAGGGAGTTCAAGTCAAACGACACCACCCAGTCATAGACCCCTGGTACGGGTTGTTTCACGTAGGCACCCTCATACCTCTTATCCTTCTCCGTACGGTCACGAGGAGGAATGACAATCTTTCTCTTCTTCAGATAGTTGTAGATGATCGTATCCCACATGCGGACTTGATACATCACATCAACAAAATTAACCTTGGCATCATAAGCCATGGTCAATGCCAACTCAATCAGTTTCATCTTATCTTCCATACGGTCAACAAGTTCAACGTCAATGATGTTGTAATCTACAAACTTCTTCCAGTTACCATTGTAAAAATCTTTGAATGTATCAAACTCAGAGTGATCTAGTTTCTTCTGACCAAGTTCTACCTGGGCAATATAGTCCAGTCTATAACTCTCTTGGTTTGTATAAGTAAACTTCTTATACAGTTCAAGATAATCAAGTGTGGTAACACCAGCAATATCAAAAACATTAAACTCACGACCATTGATAAAAATAGTATCATGACTGACAATACCCCAAGGAGAAATCATCTTCATCTTCTTTGTGCCCATGATTCTGTCAATACGGCCACAAAGATATGGAATATCATACAGACGACAATTCCAACCAGTTACAACTTCTGGAGGATTTCTACTCCAATGGTATAAGAATGAATTGATCATATCAACTTCATTCTCAAAATGATAATAAGTTACATTATCCTTTGTCGGATTGTATGGCTTTCTTCCCCAAGTATGAATCTTTTTGGTTGCATAATCCTGAATAGAGATAGTCAATAACTCCTCTGAACAAGAATCTGGATCGGGAAATCCATCTTCAGATTTAACCTCAATATCAATCGTTACAAGATTAATTTTCTTGATATCAAACTTGATCTCATCTTCAGGATACTTATCCGAGATGTATTGAAACACATACCTATCGTTACCGTAGATCCTAAATCCATCTACGTCTTCGTACTTCTTATAAAACTCTCTACAATCCTTTACTGTACCTGGTTTAATAGGTTCTACATTTTCACCCTCAAGTGTTTTGTATTCAGTTTCTCTATTCGACTTAACAAATAGAGTTGGAGAGTATTCTTCTTTGAAAATGACACTACGTCCATTCTCATATCCACGAACCAGGAAGTTGTTACCAACGACCTGGACATTTGTATAAAAGCGCATTACTTAACCAGGTCTGTATATTTGTCTGTGAGTTTACCGTTTGGATCTGCGATGGTCAATATTTTGTCAGAATGAATCATAAACTCATTCTGGCCTGTTACATCAACCAACCAAGGAGACATTGTTCCATTCTCATGTAAAGTGAATGGTTCAATTAATTTACAATCTGGTTCACCGATTTCTCCAGATACTTCCTCAATCTGACTGATCAGAATAATATCATTCGTCAGAACTAGAACTTTGAGTGGTTTCATATTTTTCTACTCCATCAGTATACATTTTTACAAGTTGTTCCACTGGCTCAGTGATTGTTACAACCCAGTCTGATACAACGGGAATCACTTTATCTTTAGTCAGTGGCATCCAGGGAAGAAGTTGAATCTTCGAAGGTACTCTCGACATACCTTCTGTCTCTCCCATTTCAGTGACAAGTTTTACACGACAAGGATATTTAAGGAAGTAACCAACCACCTTCTCATCCACAACCATTTCTTGAACTTCTGCAACTACGTCTTCTCCAGACTTCAGAAGTAATAGTTTAACATTCATTTTTTCAACAGTATTCCTAAATTAATTATACAATAAAAATGGAGGGGTGTCAAACTGGATTGTGCCAGTTACCCCTCCGTCAGCGGCGACGATATTTTATTTATACTGTGGTTAGAAATAAGTTGTCCGGTGGTGCATTAGGGAAATACTCCGCCCATGAGCCCGTTGATAAAAAGAGTAATTGTGGCTCCGATTGTAAGAGTGGCGGCTGTAAAATTCATTAGTCATCCTCCATAGTTACATAGTATATATCAATTATGTATCATGTTGATACAAAAGTCTGTAACTTTCAATACCAAATTACTCTTATTGTCTTGGATCAAATATAATCAACCCTTTTATGATGTTCTGGAACTACTTTTGTTAATGTGATTGATAAAAGTCCGTCTTCAAATACGACGTTTGTGACCTCTGTGTCTTCAGATAGTGTCCAGGATCTTTCAAAGTTTCTTTGAGCCAATCCCTTGTGGACAAATGTTCCCTCTTCATCAGATACTTCCTTTTGCCCCCTGACAAAAAGTTTTCCATACTCGGTGTAAGCATTTACTTGTTCCTTTTTAAATCCTGCTAATGCAATTTCTAATTTTGTTTCATTACTATTTACTTGAATTACATTATAGGGAGGATAATTATTGACTGATGTACAAGAAATTCTATCAAAATATTGATCCATTCCGATTGAATTTTTTGCAATACGATCCATCAACTGATCTAAATTGGCAACATTATACTTTGCAAGTGACATGTGACTTCTCCTTAATAAGCGAGATTGTGTTGTGTGGACCCTTACGGCGTCCAATATTATTTAACCATAAAACGAAAAAAAGAGATATGGTGAAAACCGTATCTCTTTATAGGGTGTTCCGATTGTAGAGTGTGCCGCACGAAAAGCACGAAAATATTTATCAACCTTCTTCAGTCTTTCCTCTCTTACCGATATTATACTTCTGTTCCAGTGTCCAATCACTCTTATCCCTATAAGAGAGAACTTTTATTTGATTCAATGGTGAAATGTCAAGAACAGAATCTTCTTTGACAATAGTAATAAGTCCCCAATCTGAAAGAAGTTTAGTAATACGATTCCTTCGCTGAACATCATTTACAGTAAGGTTGGCATATTTACCATCAAGAGCAAACAGTTCTTTGAAATGTACAATGAAGTACTTTCCTTGTTTATGAAGAATATGACATGATTGATACAGTTTCTTCTCTTTCCTAGAAGCTACTCCAATACGTGTCAGAGTTTCTCTTACCTTAAGAAAATCATCAGGTTCATTAAGTCTGATCTCGACCATTTGATCTTGAGACCAATTTACCTGAGGTTCAGCAGTTTGGTTCATTTTTTTCCACCAGTTTCAAGTCGTTGTTTGATAAATTCAATTTGTTCATTAGACAGTATTTTCAGAACTTGAGATGCCTTCTCAGTACTATATCCATAGTATTGTTTAACAAACTCTAAATCTGATACCTTTTCTTTTTTTATCCAAGGAGAGAATCTCTTCCTCTTTCTCAATATATTTAGATAAAAATTATATTGCATGTCCTTATCCAAGAAATGATATTTGTTCATTTCATTGGCGATCAGGACGCAATCAAGGTGTCCAGAGAAACAACGATTTATAATATAGGGAGGATACTCTTTGATAAGAGTGGAGTCTTCTTCAAGAAGATTCTCTTTCGTAAAATTAAGAGAGTTCAACCAATCCTTCAATTCAATTGACATAAATCACAAAATAAGTTTACTACTAGGAGTTTTAATTGTAGAGAACATTTCTTCGTATTGTTCTACAAGTTCATCATTCACATTAGCCAGATATACAATCCAACGTCTATTGATTTCAAGTTCCTTCTCATCACGATTTAAAAGTGGTGAGTAAGGAGCAAAACCAAGTCTACCATCACCCTGATTAAATGCAACGATAGGATTCGAAACTACAATACTATCTTCTTTGGTTTCAATAACATCTGCAACCACATCCTCACCAGAGGACATACGAAATACTTTTACATTCATTTAAAATTACACTCCATCATCAAAAAAATTATCTAAAGTTGTTTGTTCTGGTTTCAAAAAGAAATCAGGATAGGTTTTAAAAATAATTGGATCATATTTACTATACACTAATAGTTTGCTAAAATCAATGTCTGCTGGTTTTCTTTTCCAATTATCTCTATCTAAGCAAGGATTTTTACCAAAAATAAAATTTCCATCTTCACGAAGAGGAATCAAATTTACAGGAGTTTCCCAAATTAATTGTCGATATGGTGTAAGAAGAACATGATAAAAATAATCATAATCTTTTGGGCATTTTTGAGATCTACCATTTTTTAAGTGGGGAGCAGTTTTTCCACCACTTTGAAAGTTAAAGTTAAAACGAGAACGATAAACTTTTTTTCCAGTTCTTTTGAAAATACCATGATCCATATCAAGTTGATAAACAACTTTTTTTACCTGACCTCGGATCCAACCTTCTGGTTTTTCAATAAGCAAATCAACACCCTCATCAACATGAGGTTCTGCAATATTGATACCTTGCAAAAGAAAATATGCCTTAACAAGATTCTCACATGCAGTTCCACCAAACTTCGTGAGACCATCTTCTCTACTAAGAGGTTTGGTTTCCTCCTCCATCAAAAGTGGCATACATCGAACTAATCTTTGTGCATTTGGAGATCTATTACCCATTACTTAAATTCACACTCCACCATAATTTCAGTTAGACATGCAAGCATATTTATCTCTTGATCTGCTACAAATGCCGCCTGATACTGATACTTAGCAATAATGAGAACAGCAGCAGCGATACCACTACCATCCAAGTGTGAATATACTGCGTCGTAAACACTACGAAGAAGAACGTGAGGGTCATTATCAAGATTATCCACGACCCACTTCCTGACCTTAGCAAATTCTTTATCCTTGAGATTTTTAAAAAGTTCATCGGTTTTTACATTACTAAATGCAGCTAAAATGCCAGTATCAATTTTACCACTTACAGAATATCTCTGTAGTTCATTCAGAACACGTCTCCAGTCAGGAAAGTGTTTCTGAATAAGTTCTACCAAGACCTTGTTATCATATTCAATACCCTCTGTAGAGAGGATTTGTTGGAGGCGAAGGTAGAACTTTCCTGCAAGTTCCTGACGTTCTTTTCCTTTAATTGAGAAGTCAATGACTGCACATCTGGAGTGCAGTGGTGAGATGATTTTGTTTTTGTAGTTACATGTAAAGATGAATCTACAGTTACCAATAAACTCCTCAGTAAACGCCCGTAGGCAGAGTTGAACATCCGGGGTTGTGTTATCTGCCTCATCAATGATGATGACTTTGTGTTTTGCAGTTGACGAAAGTGATACGGTCGAAGCGAAATTCTTCGCATTGTTTCTGACAGTGTCGAGGAATCTTCCTTCATCGGATCCATTGATGACATAATAGTCTACTCCAAGTTCATGACACAGTGCCTTAGCGACTGTGGTCTTCCCACAACCAGGAGGACCAGATAAAAGAAGGTTGGGCACTTCACCCTTCTCTACAAATTTTTTGAATGTAGTCTTAATCCCGTCAGGGAGAATACAATCCTCAATAGTCTGTGGTCGGTAAGATTCAACCCAGACAAATTCATTACGATTCATTATCAAATCCAATCAGGTTTGCGATGGGGAAGTCTAACATAATTATCCTTCACCCATGATTTAGATGCAATGTACATTTTGTATTTGTCGTAAATATCAATACTCGTATCATACTTGAACTCATCAGGTCCAGCAAAGACAAACGGTTTAGGACCCTTCCCAGAGCGTCCT
>Ga0213859_10000050_pt1 | contig 48950 bp, 57 predicted proteins | sample PICome_2_FD_160133 | JGI IMG/M metagenome (GOLD analysis project Ga0213859, IMG submission 160133) | Coastal seawater microbial communities near Pivers Island, North Carolina, United States - PICO304 | ecosystem: Environmental > Aquatic > Marine > Coastal | place: USA: North Carolina...
CCAGCGTCGCTTATATACACAATCATTAGAGATAAATTTGGGGCACAGGAAAACATTGATGACTTCTTGTTTACCAGGAATAGAAATGTGATCCAAGACTCCATGAAAGAATTAGGCATAGGTGAGAAGGAGATTTCTAGAGACAAGGTGAATGTCATTAGGAAAAAGGGTGGTGGCAAGATCTACCTCAACAACGTCATGCCTTACTATGACCCCAAGACCAAAACCATGGTGAACTTCTTGTTCAGCAAAAAGGCTGACGAGATGGCAAAGGTTGTGAATGATAAGATGGAGGAGGTTAATGCCATTATAGAACCCTATAAAAAAGGAGGAAGGTTATCTCTGGGTGTAAAGGATGGACTTGCACTCACCAAAGAGATTCTGGCCAAGGTTGATTTCTCAGACTTGAAACCTTACACCAAAGCTGCTGGCCTCAAAGACAGTGAGGTGAAAGACCTCATCTATTATACCGTGAAGGGGAAAAATGGCACTGCTGTTGGACTGGCAGTAAAAGGGGCACTAAATTTTCTAAAATTCTAAGATGAAAAATTTAAAAGCGTTTGAAGAGCATGTTGCTGGTGATAACCCAGAAGAGGTAAACGAAGCCCTCAAGATGATGATCAGTCCGCTTATGACCAAGATTATGGGCAGCATTGGTTTCAATTCAGATCCAAAGCTTAAACAAGATCTTAGAGAAGAAATTCAAAAGGCTGTGGAAGAGGTGCTTAGAAAGCACGACGTTATAGTAGAGTAGCTCATTACATTATACAGAAACAAATACCTTTGCATTGTGTAGAAGGTTTTGATATATAGATTAGAAATAATATTAGAGCATGAAAAATCTGAAGGCATTTGAAACCTACACTAGCAACCCTGAAGTAAATGCTGGCGTTGTAAACGAGGCTTCAACTTCAAGCATCATGAGTGATTGCTATAAAAAAGTTTTGGGTGAAGAAGCAATGTCACAAGAAATGGCAGACGATAGAGAAGCAGCACACGAAATATTCATGGCAATCAAAGATCAGAAATCAAAGATGTCTGACACTGTTGGCCCATCTGATAGAGAGAGGAGAATTATGAAAGCCATGGAGAGTATCAAAACACAAGACCAATTCAGAAAAACTTTTGAGCTACTACAATGTATGATTACAACAGAGGCAAAGGGATCAAGCTCTTTCCTACCGGATTGGATGAAGAGTAAGAAGAACTTTCTTGCAACGCCCAAGGAAACTTTGGATTGGTTGGATAAATTTATGTTTACCTCCTTTGGTGTACTCCCGGATTATGGTGAAGATGAAATGAGAATGAAATTCAAGAAGATCTCTGATAAATTCCCATTGTAAAAAATACACACTTTACGTGACACAAGGCTATCCACAAGGGTAGCCTTTAATTTGTAATCATTTCTTTTTTTTAGTCCGTAGCTATACCTTAGATTTGTATCATTAACTAATAAAGCGTATGCAGAGGTACAAAAGAGGAAAGGATATTCAGGACCATTCACTGAACGAGGTGTTTACACGCTATAGCGCAAAACAAGAAACAGAATTTGTTAAAACCTTCTTTGGTAAAGAAGAAGCTAATTCGATCCTTGAAACGTGTGGTGTACAACAAGTTGAAGACTTTGCACCCGAGGTTGAATATCCAGTTCATATTGGATACTCCACAAAACGTGCAGACCTAGTCTTTGAAGGTCCAGATGATACTGTTTATTACTTTGAGGTAATGAGCCAGAGTTACGATGGGAGATGGGACGACGCACATCACCAGCAATTCTATTTAAAAGCAACTAGACTTTCTCAGATGTATGAGAATGTGTTTGCCTTTGCGGTGGCTTTCAAAGAATTTGAGCCAAAGTACCTGGACGAAATCTCCAAGATGGATAACTGGTACGCAATCCATCTTCGCTTCAATGATCATGGTTATTTCCCTGATGTATATGGAGCAGAGCAGAAAAGACAGAAGCAGCAGGTTAAGAATTTGGAAAAAGAGGAGATTGGCCTTCAATTGCTTCAGATTGCTGCTGGATTCGGTTGGAAAAACCGAGGAGATCGTCCGATTGCATCAAACTATTTATTTGTCGGTAAAGGATACGAAGGTAAAAAATACCGAGGTATAGAATGGGTAGTTAGCTCCAGAAAAGATCGAATTGGTATTAAGCTAAATGGAGCTATGTACAAAGAAGAACCTTGGAGAGAGATCAACATGGATCCAGATGCTATCGTTAAAACTATTGAGACTAAGGTACCTGGGGTTAAATTCTTCCCACAGACAGAGAGAAGCAAGGAAGGAGACAGGGACCGTGCGTATTATTTCGAGTTTGATAAGTATAATCTTACCGATGAGAACATCCAACAGATCAAAGAAGTCACAGAGGCCTTTGCTGAAATATTCAACCTCAGTGAACTTCTTGCTACTCCCGGTAGCAAAAATAAACCAGCTGTTGCACAAGACGTAATTACGCAAACTCTAGAAGAAGCATAATGAGTAATAGAAATATTGAAAACCAGACGGTACAAACGGTACAAGAAGAAATTGAGATTGACGTAACAGCCCCAACCCCGGTGATAGAATATAATTCACCAACAGGATATAATCAATGGGCTGTTCACCCCGGAGGTAAATTCTCACCGACGATGCCAACGGAGAAAAAAATCCTCCCCGGATTTTACGAGGTTGGTCAAGATAATCAGATTGGCTTTTATCTGCAAAGAAAGAAGATAACCATCGACGAACTTTATCACCTACCTTCCGATGAGCTTCAGGATATGATTGAGGACATTGAGAAGTTCTGGGACAGGAAAGAAAAATACAAGGAATATAATTTTGTACATAAGAGGGGTATTCTACTGTATGGTGATCCAGGAAACGGTAAATCTGGAATTATCCAACTTTGTACAAAGTACCTTATTGAAGAAATGCAAGGTATTGTCATTAACCTTTCCAACGGGGATCAGATCGATTGGTATCAGCACTTAATTGGACCATTAAGAGAAATTGAGCCAGACACTCCACTTATTGTAATCCTAGAGGATATTGATGGCATTGCTGGTGAGGGGCACTGGTCAACATCGATGCTTTTGAATCTTTTGGATGGGATAAAGCAAATAGACAATGTTGTTTATTTAGCGACCACAAACTACCCAGAAAAACTGGAAGAAAGGATAACTAATAGGCCATCAAGATTTGATCGAAGATATGAGGTAGAAATGCCAAGCGATAAAGTGAGGGAGGCTTACATTAAAAACAAACTTACTCCAGAGGAATTACTTTCCATTGATCTTGATGAGTGGATTGAAAAAACAAAGGGGCTTTCTCTAGCTCACATGAGGGAATTAGTTATCTCAGTATGTGCTATGGGAAATACCTTTGCAGATACTATGGATCGACTTAATGGACTTAAGATTAATCCCAAGATTAAATCTAAAAATAAAGAAGTTGGCTTTAATAAAAAATAAACACGTCCAAGACAGGAAGTCTTATGATCTATCTTTTGCTAGAATTGCATGGGCTCATATTAGTGAGTTAAAGAAAACTGAAGATCGTAGAATTAAAACCCAAATTTTTGGAAATCTAAATCATCTTATGAGGGTTTGGACTGGAGATAGGGCTAAGCTAGTGTCAAAGAAAGCTTTAGAGCTTTTTAAAAAAGAAAAACCAGATCAAAACCCATTTGATGTTAGATGGGAGCAGAGAGGTATATTAGGAAACCTTGCACCAAGAAAACCAAAAATAGTTTGGGAGCACACCGTTCCTGTTGGACAGTTCATAAAGGAGATGGCCAGTGAGTGCAATACTCAGGAAGAGGTGATTTCAAAAATGCTTACATATCCAGGTGCATGCTGGATAACTAGGGATGAGGATGATTCATTGAATTCCAATGGATATAAAAATATGAGACCTGGCGGATTTGAAAAATGCTACTCCGATTGTGGTATAGAAGTGATTTCCGAATCCGAATTAAATTAAAGATTAGGAAAGTAAATGGGGCTTAGCCTCATTAGCTCCTGAGTTTGTAACCAAAACATAATCTGGTGCATACCTATCCAATGAATCCGATCCTGCATAAGATAGAGCTGATTTAACCCCATCTATTAACCCCTTTATAATAAACTTCACTCCTCCTTTAAATGGAATTGTAGTAGACTCGCCTTCTACATTTCTTTGTTCCTGTCCATGAGCAGTTTTTGTTTCTAGCGAAGCTGATCCTCTATACCTTTTGTAAAGGGATCTAGATTTTTCGATAATCTTACCTGGTGCTTCTTCAGTACCTGCAAGTAAAGATCCAAGCATTACGTTATTTGCACCAACTGCTAGGGCTTTAGCAATATCCCCGGAGCTTCTAATACCTCCATCAGCCATAACTGGCACCTTAGCAACCCTTGATACTTCGGTTAGTGAAGTAACATTAGGCACACCAAATCCTGTTTTAATTCTTGTGGTACAAAGTGATCCTCCTCCAATGCCAACTCTTAATCCATCAGCACCAGCTTCTTGGAGTCTCTCAGCAGCTTCTGCAGTTGCAATGTTTCCCGCTATGACATCAACCATATCATCAAGATTCTCTTTACACCAACGTATCATATCAATTACGTTCTGGTGATCCCCATGGGCAACATCAATTAGAAGTACTTTTGCACCTGCTTCAACCAAAAGTCTTGCTCTTTCTTTTGATTCTTCACCAACTCCGATTGCTGCCATTATAGGGATAAGCTTTATTTCTGAATGCCAATCATCTAACATGATACCCCAATCCTCGTAAGGACCACCAAACCCACCACCATAGATTCTTTGGCCTAATGATTTAACCTGCCTTGCTTGTTCTTCCGCTGACATAAATCTATGGATGCAACCAACACCCCCAGAAAGAAACATTTTGAAAGCCATTTCTTCCTCACAAACAGTATCCATAGGGGAAGCAACCAATGGGGTTAATAACCCATATCTTCTGCTTAATAATGTATGGAGTTTGATGTTCTGTCTTGATTTAACAGAGGAAAATGCAGGGACGAGCTGGATATCGTCGTAGGTAAGAGCTTGTGACATATTTTGTAGTTTAAATCCTTCCATTATACAACATTTAACTCCTATTGGTTTCGATATATAGTTCGATGAAAAATCTAACACTCTTTGAAAATTTTAGGCTTAACGAGGAAGCAGGTAATCCAAAATATACTGAGGAAGAGATAGCTAGCGTACTTGAAAATTTTGACGGGAGCCAGTTTTTTGAGGTAGACATAGACAAAACACAAGTTCAGTTTTTCTACCCAGCCAAACTAGAGAACCGAGAGGATTTTAAGAATGGTGAAAGTGGACAATTAGAATTCTACATTTCCGATGTAATCTACAAGATAGATCCAAAGTTTATGACAGAGCTAAAAGGCAGATTCGATGCTCTAGGTAAAAGCGGTGAGGATGTAGATAATATTATGGCTGATCTAGATAAGGTCGGATTCTCAGAAGGAAACAGTGTAACCTGGTCTCAAATCAAAAGTGCAATAGATAGCAGATTTAAGGATAATTCACCGGGATTTGTTCACGTGGAAACACCAGAATTTGAATATGCATATGATGTTGAACAAGAGGGTCCATACCTAAATATTACCCTCATTATAAAAGATTTTGTCGGGGATGTCAGCTTCTACGAACAAGATTTCTCAGACGACATACTTACTGAACTTTTTTACAAAAAGTAGTTTTTTCTTTTTTTATCCCCGAGGATTAACTCTATATTGGAGATATAAAACAAGGAGATATGAAAAAGTTAATCATTCTATTAGCACTTTTACTACCCATAATATCGTTCGCTCAGATCAATATTGAGCAAATAGATGATATCAATGGATATCCAGCTTTTATTATTACTTACGACAATCACATCGTTAAGCTTAATAAAACCAGATCTCTTGTAGGTGCGAAACCGCTCACTGAGACCCCTGAAATGATGCTCAAGTCAAAGGAGAGAGCTATTTGGGCTGCCAAAAACATAGAATCGTGGAGTGTAACAAAAGACAACCCAATGGGTGGTCATTTAGGATACGATAGAAGTGGCGGTGAAAATACTAGTAGCAATAGCGGGACGTACATTAAATTGGCCAAATTAGCAGAACAAAAGAATATGGTATCTTACATATCAGGAACGGTCGTAAATCAATATGGCGGTATTTTAAAAAGCTATATTCTAAAAAAAGGGGATGGGTATAACAATTCACAGGGACACTATGAAAACAGAACCAATCAGAAATGGACGGAGTGTGGAAACACTTTCATCCTTTTCTACAAGCCAAATAGAACTATAGAAGACCGAGAAGGTAACAAGAGAAAGGTTACCGGATATGTGGTTTGGCACTACGAGCTTTTCCAATAAATGTGAGTATAAAAAAAGCAGACCTTTAGGATCTGCTTTTTTGTTTATGAAACGTTTTTACTTTAAAACTTACCCTTAACTAAATCACTTTGCCATTTAGCTACGGTAACTGGTTTAAAACTAAAATTAAAGCTAGTGGAATATCTTTCTTTAAATTCTGGACAAGAGGTTGCTCCACTTTTTCCACCACTTCCTCGGGAAGAGTACGATTTAGTTAAAGTAGGAACTGGTATTCTAATCCTCTTGGTGCTATACCTTGCTGGAATCGCAAGTTTAACTGGGAATAAAAGATTTGATATAGATTCTTCAGAAGTAGCTCCTTCATCTTGCTCAACAAATTCATATTCAACCTCAATGTTGTTATATCTAAATTTATTGTAGTCTTCTTTACTTGCTTCGGGATCCATGCTCTTAGTTTTAGCACCATCTGCTGAATCAGCAGTAGGTGTACCCTCGTCGTCAACAGCTATCATAGTTATTGTTTTTCTGTCTTCTCCATCCACAAATTTTACTCCATTTCCGTCTTTAACGTAATAGCCGAATTTAATACCCTCTGGTGGATTTGGTCCAGATGAACCATCACCATTATCTCCCTTCGCATATATTTCTATAATCTTATGGAGTTGATCAATTATATCATCGTCTAACCCTGCACTTTTTGCTAGACCTTCGATAACTCTAGCCATAGTCAAAGCCCTAGCATATGATAATTGACCCCAAGAAAGGGATTCTGCAGATCCTGTGTTTCTATATCTGTCAGCTGAAGTTATAATCTTTATTTTCTTTAGCGAGGTAATCTCGCCTGCAAGATACCTTTCAAATATAGATCCTAGATTATCAACCATCTCTTTATAGCTAGCTCCTTGGAAATCCTCTTCCCCGTTTGCACCAGTAGCATTTGGTTTAAATAGCTCTGATTCATTCTCTTCCGAAATTAAGAAGGTCTTTTTTTCCTTAGGAGGTTTTGCAGGCTTTGCTTCAGCCTCAACCTCTGTTGAAATAAGAAAACCAGGTGAGTGCATTCTGTATCTATCATCCTTTTTATAGTCTTTATAAGCTTTTTCCATGACAATCAAAAGAGGAGCATCAGTTTCATAACCTCTTTTCATTGCTAGTTTGGAAAACTCATCAGCAGCTTTTTGTTTATCTGCATCTGGTAATAAATCCCACAAAGCAACCCTTCTAATAGATGTAGGAACTCTTGGTGCTGTCTTTGGATCTTTTAAAAGCATTTCCGCTTTATCAGCTGCATCCTGATCCGACATACTGTCAATGGATTCCATTAATTCCTTAACTTTTGGCTCATAGAGTTTTCTAGAAGTTCTTTCTTCTTTGGATAACTTAAGATCGAAAACCTTTTCAATAGCCTGAGATTGTGCATAATCCATTCTTTTACCTAAGAATCCGTAAAGCATAGCTTTCGCACCCTTTCCTTCTTTCATATACTCCAGGCACTTCTCGTAATTTTCTTTTACTCTACCAGAATCCTTTTCATCAATGTAGTTTTCAAGAAGCTGTATGTTGTATTCATGCACCTTATTTAAGAGCTCAAGAGCAACTGCAGGCGACATCTCTTTGCCGGGCTCTTTCTCTTTTTCGTTTAGCTCTTGGTAGTTTGCTTTAACAAACTCGTCAAAGCTTTCAAATACAAATTTGTAGTTCATGCTTGCATTGTTAATTTGTTTATATATCCATCTTTTGTACTATTATCTGATATATAGAGAAAAGAAAGAAATTCAGATGAGTAGAATTTTCAATTTCAAGATCCATTCATTAGTTGAATCCATCAACGAAGCAATGGACGAAGAAAGCAAAAGAAGACTAATCACCAATCTTAAAGTATATTGCGACGAATCAGGCTCGGAATTTTCAGAGGTTTGTAAACTTCTTAAAATAGACGCATCTGGTCTTGCAGCATTGGACAAAGAGAAAGTTGATTACCTCAATAACCTTTGTGGAGAGGGTAAATGGTCAGTTAATAAGGAAACAGGTAAGATTGATGTTAGCTCCAGAGTATATGTAGGATGGCACCGCGAAAAAATGGAAGAATTCCCAGAAGGAATAGAATTTGGTGTTATTGAGGGATCTTTTGATATAAGTGGTACAAACTTTAAAAGCTTCAAAGGATTCCCAACTAAGGTTGAAGGAGACTTAAATATTAGAGGTTGTAATTTTAGCTCCCTTGAAGGATGTCCCCAGGAAATCAGTGGATCATTCGACTGCTCTAATCAAAGAGGTGAACAATCTCTTGTTAGTCTAGAAGGCGGACCAAAAAGAATTACTGGAAGCTACAAATGTGGAGACAATTCTTTGAATTCCCTAGCGGGAGGCCCAGAATATGTAGGATCTGATTTCAATTGTAGTGATAACAATATAACAACCTTAGTTGGAGGACCTGAAGAAGTTGGAGGAAATTATAAGTGTGAGAAAAACGAACTTCAAACACTCGAAGGATTTCCTAAAAAATTTGGAGGATATTCAGTTGACTGCGACAACAACAACTTGTACTCATTAGAAGGATTACCTGTTAATGCTGGTTCTAGAAGACTATCAATAGAAGCTAAGAGAAACTTATTTCCCAAAGGAGTTCTCGATGATATGTACGGTAGGGCTAGACAATATGAAAGTTGGACGGCTGCTTATCTTTGGTTATTGACTACAACGAGATTCCAAAGAATGTCAAAAGCCCAAAGGGATCCAATTAGGGACATGTTAACTCCAGATTACTTAAAATCTAAAGTTATGTCTCTTAGTAAAATATGGAGAACCGAAATAGTTGAAGATCCTGCGGTTAAGAGAGCTTTGAAAAAAGCTGGTGTTGATAAGGACACAGAATTTAAAGACGATGCAGATTTAGGAGCTGATCTTACAGGTATTGGATTTTAAAGTCGGGTAATATGTTAATAAAAAGTCGATATTTAAATCGGCTTTTTTTATGAGAAATATATTATAATAGCTATAATTAAAAAGATATGGCAAAAAGAGAAATTAAAAAAGGAGTGTGCAGCTTTTGTTTAGCAGAAAGTCCTTATAAAGAAATGTATACTGTACGTATGCCGATGCATACGTTTGCTGACGGATCAACAAGGGATGTTTACCAGACTATATGCTGTTCTAAGTGCATCAACAAAAAAGATACCAAGGAAAGAATTCTTGAAATAAGCGAGGAACCAAAGTCCAAGAAGTCCTAGATATATAGAGCATGAGAAAACTAAGGAAATTTAAGCTTTATGAAAGCAATTCTATGCTTTCAGATTCTAATCAAGAAAGGCTTGATCTTATTGAGAAAAATAAGGAAACCTTTGTTTCTCAATTCGAAGAACTTGCAACCAAGGGAAAGGCGGATAAGTTTATGGATCATTATAATGTTTTGATGTATATCCAACAGGAACCTGATTTGATGGCTTCTATTTTGCTTCCCCTTCTTAAAAATGATAGTTTTAACCAGTGGATTTCTTCTGTAAGTGACGAGCTCCCAGATTCTTTTAAAGATAGTTTGGGAGTTGCTTCGGATTTAAAAAGATTAGGATTTTAATGCATCACATTAAAGAATTTGATGTTTTCGAAGCAGAACACCCAGAAGGCAAAGTGTCTGTAGAACTACAAAATCAATATCCCAAACTTGCCTCAGACATTAAGAAGGAGTTTAAATACTTCTTCTCCAGAGGCTTATTTGGTCACTTCGATATAATGGAAATGCCAGCGGGAGAAAAGATATTGATTTACGTACCGCAGGATGAAAAAATTCCCGCCATTGAATTTAACGCATTTAGTATTCCAAGTGGTCAAGATCAGAAGACAGTTACTTTAGCAGACCTTGTGTTAACAAAAAACACAGGATGGAAGGAAGATGATGCAGAAGCTATAAGGGACTTTTCAAATGCACTAGATATAGAGTCTTTTGATAAAAGATATTTAGATTCAGTTGCTAATTCTTTTACGCCAACTAGAGGGATTATACCAGGAGCAAAGAAAGTCTGGTTCTACCATACCCCACAATATAGGTACTTTGACAACTTTCTTAAGCTTTTACTTCCAATGACCAAGTATACAGTACCAGGAGATATAGAAGAGGTTACACTAGATCAAATAAAAAGCACAGATGCTTACGAAAGACTGTTGCAAATCGGAGCAAAAGACGATACCTCAGATAGGGTATGGAAAAACGGGAACCTAAGAATTAAACACCCAATGCTTGATTACTCTGGTTACAGTTATGCAACTAGAAGCCAAGAGGAAGGCACGGATACTTTGACTATTTATGCAAATGGGCCAATAAGAGTAACTAGGGCTGGAAGACCAACTATTATCAACTCAGCACCAGGATTTCAGATAACAAATCTTGATGGGTGGAGAAGAAAAATTGACTGGGTTAAGAAGTACCTTATGAAGAGGATAGCTAAGGACGAGTTTGATATTAAAAGTAGAAAAAAGCAAGAGGAACTGGCTTCTCTTCCCATTGGAGAATACTTTGCAGCTCTCCTTGGTATTGATGCCGAAAGGTTTATAGATTGGCTGCTATCCCAAAGCGACGAATTCAGAACACTCATATTAGACAGCGGGTTAAACTTGAAAGACTATATAGAAAAGGATCCAGCAAAAGCAGCAGTAAAACTAAAGAAGATTTACAAACACCCAACAGTTAAAAAAGCAGTAGATTCACTTGACGGAGAAAGCACTAAAGACTTTGCTGATTCTATTACACTCACAGGTAATCTAGGTGAAATCGGATTCTAATGTTAATAGAGGTTCAAATAATAGAAACCAAAAATCCAAGAAAAACATTTGTAGCCTATAATAATTCTATAAGACCTAACAAAGGAGATAAAACCATAGGTCTAAAATCTGTTTGTGAGGTAAAGGAAATACTAAAAGGTGTAGATACCGATAGCTACATCCTCACCGACGGTTCAACTTTACTAAATCCAATCAAAATTATAGGGGAAGTCAAAGAATTTAATTTTGACGAGCACGAATTCGACGAAGGTCCCCTTTATGTTTCCTGTATGGGGTCACTAAAAAATCCCATCCTTGTTAGGGATGGGAATCCTATTTCTTTAATTAATTTTTATTAAATAAAGTTGCCTTTGTAATCCATTGGTATGTGAATATACTTACCAAAAGGTGGTTTATCAAAGTTAGCTGTTGAGTTACAGATAAACCAGAAAACCCTATTCTTATATTTATTAATACCATACTTGGATGGAGAAGGGTAGCTTGCAAAAGAATCAGTCAGGTAGATAACTGCTGAGGGATTTATCTTATTCTTTTCAATATAGGCAAACGGAGGATCAAATCCTTTTGCGTTACCCCCTGTAGAAGCCCATTTGGAAAGATCAGGCTTATCACCCTTTTTAACAACGTCTACTGCATCTATATCATCCGAACAATAGATTATAATGGTCTTATCAATTTCCATCTTTGTAGCAAGACTCCAAACCTCTTCAAAGAATACTTTGATTTGTGCCTTAGATATAGAGCCAGACGTATCTACAGGAAGTACTAGGGTTTTAAGTGTGTCCTGTCCAACCTTTTTCCTACCATAAGTAATATCACCACTTCCTAGCATCCTTCTGTTTGGTAGTGCATAGTCATATTCATTAAAAGCCTTATCAAGGAATTTTTTAAGTTCTCTTTTCCAATCCACCTTAGGCTTAGATGTAGCAATTTCTTTAATCAACCTTCTAGCCTTTTCAGATAGCTTGCCTCCTTGAGAAGATAATGCATTATTTAGGTTTCTATTCCAGAAGTCAGCAATTTTTTGTTTGCTTCCACCTTTACCAAGATTTGATTTTTTTGCTTTGTATGTCTTAGTAGATTTTCCAGTTTTGCCTGTCAATGTTCTTTCGTAACCAGGACCAGTTTTAGCATTGGGATCAAAGTCCGGTGTTTCTACATCATCTGGTGGGGTTTCTAATTCCTGAGGTGATGTAGATCCACTTTTCTCAGGGGATCCTTTTTGCGCTTGAGGCTGTTGTTGAACAGATTCAGGATCTACCAGAACAAAATTTCCTTTCTTTATAGTAGCCATGTTATTCTATGATTATATCACCATTAGGCAGAACCTCTTTTACAGTTCCAATTTTTCCTTTATTTGGTCCTTCAGTCACACGCACTTTTTTACCAATAAGGTTTGTCTGTGTGTCTGAGTCAGAAGAATCTTTGTCATCTCCTTCCTCACCATCTCCTGGTTTGTCAGATCCTTTATCTTCTCCAGCATCTCCTGGTTGAGGAGATCCTGGTTTACCAGACCCAGGTTTTGGTGTTCCTTCTCCATCTTCATCCGACATAACTTCTTGTGCAACAGAAGCATCTGAATCAGGTGCACCTAGATCTACATCAGCATCAGTAACTTCTCCAAAGTTTGTATCCTCTGGCATTCCTTCCAAAGCTTTCTGTGTTTCTGGATCTTGCAAAAGATCATCATAAATATCCTCTGCTCTCATCCCTTCATATTTTTCCTCAAAGAGTCCCATCCTCGACCCGTCTGGGTTTTTTGGCCATGCGAAATTTGCATCCGCTTCTGAATTGAGAATTGGGTTGATTGCATAATCAGTGGCATAATTCCATAACTTCGGATTTCTATTTCCTCTTCTTGACATATGCTCACCCACACAGTGGAGTATTTCATGACAGAGGACAAACCTAATTGCTGCATCTGATTGTCCTAGTACAAATTCAGGATGATATTGAATGTTAAGGCCGTTAGTTGCCATTGTTGGATAATTAGGGTCAGAGCTTCCATATACATTTAGATTTGAAAGTAATTGACCAAAGAAACCCCTGTTGATATTGATCCACAGAATTGCTTTTTGAATTTTAATTCTAGCCTGGATTTCCCTTTCCTCAGTATCATCTTCTAATAAAGCTGAGTCCCTTTCGTATAAAAACTCAGTAAAGGACCCAGCTTTAATTCTGTACAGATTTTTTTTATTAATGAATCTGGTTGATTTCATCTATTAAATAAGCTCTTTTTCCTTAGCTCCTTTTTGAATCATTCTAGCAGCTTCGATTTTCATTTTGGATTCGTCGGTATCCTTATTTTTGATAACTTCTTCAGTTACTGCAAAGTCTGGATACTTTTCGATAATCCTTTTATAAATCCAAGCTAATTGTTCTAGTTGGTTGTATTTGTTGAAGTACTTCATAATGTTAGAAAGGTCTTCTACTGAAGCACTATCGTTATCAGAAAGTTCTTCTGCCTTTCTAACTGCCATTTCATAAACTCCATACATCACATTAGAGAAGTCTGATCCCTTTGGAATATCCTTGGCTTTGCTTGGATCTTTAACAATCTCCTCAAGATCACTTTCAGATACCTTTCTGATTACATCTAAGTATGCCTTTAATTTTCCCGCTGCGCTTGGACCAACTTGGTCTGCATAAATATTATATACTTTGTCTGCTGGTAACTCCCTCCAAGACTTAGCCCCTATATCCTCAATCTCGTCTTGTAGCATCATAGCTGCGTCGGTCCAAGATCTTGGGGTTGGGAATTTAAGCGTAGCTTTTTCCCTATCTAGATAATGGAATAGCTCTTCGTTTCTTTCTACGAAATCAACAAACTCAGGTTCAAATTTACCACTTTCTCTTGCCCAGTCTGCCCAGTCTTTTACTTGTGGCACTAGGTTAACAATAGTGAATCTATCAGCAAGTGCAAAGTCAAACTCTGCTACATCAGCTTCTGCTGGTCTGTTACCAGCTGCAACAATTACCCATTTATCTGGTAAAACATATTCTCCAAGTCTTCCCATCTGAACGAATTGCATAACAGAGTTAAGAACCATTTTATTAGAGCGGTTCATTTCGTCCATAAAGATAATACCACCCTTACCTTGAGGTCCATTATCTCTTGGCAATAGCATCGGTGGGTTGGATCTTGTCATACCAGAACCAGGTGAAACTAATTTGCCGGATTCGTCGTATTCTGGTTTGTCAACATCAACAACTTTGGGTATTCCTAAGAAATCCTCAGGAGCCATAAATTGTAAGTCCAAGTTGATCATCGGAACTCCAAGGGATTGAGCTGCTTGTCCAACTATCTGTGTTTTACCAATTCCAGGTGCACCGTAAATAAAGATAGGTTTAGCTCTACCGCCTCTTGATTTTGCTCTGTAAAGTTTTTCCACCATATCCTTTAATTCAGGAGCTGAGATGTTCCTTACTGTTTGGTCATCTTCAGTGTATTCTAGAGGAACTCTTGCTTCTTCCAATTCTTCAAATTCAACGGATTCAAACATTGAAGCTGGGTTTTGGTTTGCAAACTCAGTTCCCGAATAGAATTGGTCTATTTGGTTTACTATATTTCCAGCGGAAGGGTCAAAATAAGCAGCTACTGGAAGTCCTTTTTTAGGTCCAGAAGGTATTAGTTTAACCAACCCGTTTTTGATTGCATCAACTAGGTTCTTTGCCCATTTGGCAATACCTGAAAAAGCATTCGAAAGAGCACCCTCGTTTGTTGATGAATTATACTCGTTTAGAATGAAATTCTTGAAGTCTAAGACTTTTTTTTCCATTTTGATAATTTTATTTTTCAAACTATATATCGGACTTATATGTTGAATATATACAGCATGGCAAGAATCTCAAATTTTAGTAAATTCTTAAACGAGAATCTTTCACTCTCTTCAAAAGAGGTTTCTTTACTTGACGAATGTGTTAAAGGTGTATGGGAAGAAGAAAACGGTGTGATAAATGTAAATGGGGATTTCCTCGCAAGTAAAAAAATACCAGGAAAAACCCTTGATACCTTAGTATTTGGTGAAGTGTCTGGTGTATTTGATATTTCTGATAATGGATTGGAATCACTAAAAGGATGTCCTAGAGAGGTTGAAGAATTTAATTGCTCTGGAAATCTTCTTACAACCCTTTCTGGAGGACCTGATAAAGCAGCAGACTATCTTTGTGCAAACAATTATCTAATAACCTTAGATGGCATTTCAAATAATGCACAGAACATCAGTGCGCCAGGAAATTCCATAGAAAGCATCTCAGCACTTGGTGGTAGACCCATAAAAGGCAATTTATTCCTAAACAATAACTACCTAACCAGCTTGGATGGATGCCCGGAAGAAATTGGCGGATCTTTAGATCTGTCTGAGTGCAACATTAATTCTTTGGAAGGTTGCGCAAAAAAAGTCAGCGGAAATTTTGACTGCAGCGAAAACCACTTAACATCCTTAAAAGGAGGCCCTGAATTTGTTGGAGGATATTATGATTGTGGTAAAAATAATCTTACCTCCCTTGAAGGGATAGCATCAAATAGACTTAAATGGATAGATGCATCGGATAATCAGATTTACTCAGTTATTGATATGCCATTAGGTCTTGTGAACGCTAAAGTTGGACTGAACAAAAATGCATTGCCTTTAGAAATACTAAGGTCGCAGCAGGAATTTATCGAAGATGGTGGAAAGATAACATTCAAAGATTGGTTTTTAAGCACGTTGGAAAAAGAGAAGAAACAAAGATATTCTCCTCTTCCACGTATGCTTGAAATGTTTAATGATCAAAAGAGAAAAGAAGCAGTTGAACAATTTATAGAGATGTCCGAAATTCCAGAAATCTCTAATGAATCACCCAAGAAGTTAGCACCTATAGCTTCCGGCATAAACCCAGATTCTCCTTTCATGAATTATGTGAGAAACAATAAGAATCTCTTCTCTGAAGAATTCCTAGATTCTCTGGAAATATCAACAGATCTTAAAGATCTGGGATTTTAGTAATATATAAAGGGTCAAAAATCAATTAACGATAATGAAAAATATTAAAGTATTTGAGGACTACACCTCAGCACAAACAAATGAAGGACACGACCACAAAAACAATTATATGTTCTTCCAGCACTTGCACACTATCAAAGATGCAATAGAAGATATAATGTCAATGGACAAAGATAAGGTAGATGCAATGCTTTCTAATGGACATAATTGGGCATTAGATCATATGGCAACCTCTGTTGATGATATAGAAGAAGTTTACCACTTTCTTAAGGATAGAATGAGCTCTGAAGAAACTGAGGAAATGTCAGAACCTATAGAGATGACTCAGGTTGAGATCGTGGACGAGCCAGGTGCAGAAGAATCCGATATGGAAGGCGACGATAAAGAGGGGGAGGAAGATTAAGCTAACTTTTTAGCTTCTTCAAAATCCTCTTCGGAGAGCTTCCAGCCCTTTAAAATACTCCCAATGTGATTTTTTGCTTCTGCAAAGGTTGCATTGGGATTTTCTTTTAGATAGTCCAATAGTTTAGTTCTTACTGCTGGGTGGATACCCTCAGCTTCGTTTACTTCCTGACTTGGATTGTTTTTATATTTTTCGAAGGATATTATATTTTCCATTGATTTACTTTTCTTTTAAAAATGCTTTTAGGTACTCGACAGCATTCTTTGCATTTTCGTATTTTCTTTTGTAATAGAAATGTGTGTTCCTACCTGATTTTTCCATAGCATTTATATCATACTCATAAAATGAGATAACCTCTTTAGCGACATCGGAATCCATTAATGATAATTTATTACTTTCAAAATCATCTAATCCCTTTCCGAGCCCTTTGTATTTAGCTTCATCGCTGGCAAAGGCTTCTATAGCTTCGTCATCTACTTCAGCGTTACCCCAATCATATTCATATTCAGCGTCTCCATCCTCGTCTCTACCGATGTATTCTCTATCAACCGCCATATAATCCCTAAAATCATCATCTGAAGAATCAAAAGCTATAGCATAATGATCACCAGTACTTTTGTCTTTCAATACAGCTATTTCACTATAATCTGAGTTAACAACCTCAAACTTTATTTCCTCAGGTTTAAGGTCTACTCCCCTTACATATTCAGGATCTCTTTGGTTCCACGGAGCGTTAGAATCATATTCAGCACCTGCTGGATAATTACTTCCCCAGGATTCAAAAGTTTTCAGATTTTTCATACCACAATTATAATATATTTCTAATATATATCTAGCATTTCACAGCAAGAATGGGAGCAAATCTCTAAGCGGAAAGCCGAGGAGGGTTAAAGCCCCACGGAGATCCCATTTTTACTTTAATGTTAGCAGATACATTGTTTTATCAAGAAAAGCAATAATCTCGTCCAAGATATTTAAAATCTCAGGATCCTTCTCTGCAGTAAAATAACTTTTGCAATCGTTGCAGTAGCAATCCTTAATTTTCTTTATTGCATCCACACAATCACAATCTGCATAATTATAAAGGGATAATGAACCTCCATCATCATTAAGTGTTGGTCTTCCATATTTCCCCATAATCACTTCAACGAGATCGTCTTGTAATCCGATTAGACCTTTAAAAAGTTTATCAAAGGTTTTATGCTCAGCATATGATTTGGTTTGCCAATGTAATAACTTAATTTGTGAAGAATGAACTAAAGCCTTCATTGCCACGAAACTAGCAGGATCTTTCTGATCTTTCGCCGGAGATTCTGGCATCTCTTCTTTCTTTGGTTCCTCCATAAAGGATTTGAAAGTTATATCCTCTTTCTTTTTACCAGGAATTACTTCTCCGAATGCACTTAGGTTTAAAACATTATCCATTTCCTACGGATTATTTTGCTTATATATCCTATCTAGATAGTATTTTAGAAGTAGCATGATCCCTTATGCGAGGAAAAAGAAAACTGGGATATGTACTGATTACTAATAAATTTTTACTATTACTTTCCATTCTTTATACAAATAGCATTTCTTCCACTATTAATAATTCTATAACCTTTATTATTTAAATAATCAACTAAAGTTTGATTTCTTTCTTGGGATAAATTTTCTATTTCGTAAACAATAATTTCAGGTAAGTAAGCTTCATTTAATGAAAGTATTAAGTAATCATCTAAACCTTCAACATCTATGTGTAACCATTTTATATCACCTCTGGTTTTAGCTTCTTCAAAAACATCATTTATTGATGTTGAGCTTCTTTTTGTTTCAGTGATATAATTTTCATTAACATAATTTACTATACTTTCTTTGACTATGGAGTTAGTCCATCCTGCTCCTCCTTCATAAAATGTAACATCTTCACCATTTGTAGTTACTAAATCTTGCTTACAGGTTACCCAATCTTTACCTTCGTAAAAATTTGTTAAATCGGAAAATTGTTTATCAGAAGCTTCAATTAATGTTGCTTTTAACAATCCTTTATTTACTGGCCCAACCCATTCTCCTGTCATTCCATTATGTGTGCCTATAGCAACACCATTAGAACCCCGATTATTTAAAGACCATACCTCAAAAATTTGATGAGCAACATCACCGTGTTCAAACGCATTCCATTTCCATGTAAATAAAGTATTACCTAGAGAATCTATAGCTTCAAAAGTTGTATATGCTAACATAGAGTAAAAACTCCAACAACCTGGAAATAAATCTGAGCTCCATAAAACTTCACCAGATAGTGATTTATGCAATGCTCTTATTGGAAGTTGCTCATCTTTTAAATAATCTGAATATTCATGTGACAGACTAACTTCCATTGTACCTTCATAGTGTATATCAAAAGGTTTTTTAAATTCAAAATTTATCATAATAATTCTTTTTTGGTATCCTACCTAGAGAGTATTTTAGAAGTAGCATGATCCCCTATGCGAGGGAAAAAGAAAACTGGGGTATGTATTGAACCCACAACTTCCCTGTCCTTATACTCCTCCCCAACCACGATTTCTGATATTCCCATGGAAAGTACCATATCCTCAAGGTGTTGTGCTGATTCGAATACGACAACCTCATCCACAAATCGAATTGATTCTAAGAATGCTTTTCTATTTTCTTGACTATTAAACGGTCTATCTTTACCCTTAAGTTCTTTAACCCTAGAGTCGCTATCTATACCAACTACAAGATAGTCACCGCGGGACTTGGCAGCTTCCAGCATTTTAATGTGCCCTATATGAAGTATGTCAAAACAGCCGTTTGTCCAGATTTTCCTCATAATCGATCGAATGTTTTCTATTGTACCACACTAGAGTAAAAAAGTTACATATATAAAAGGTAACAAGCAAGCTCTTAAATTATGATACCCCGAGCAAATTGGAAAAGGCTTTCCGACAAGAAACATGTTAACCTAATTGATTATCTAAAAAACTGGATAAAAGAAAACCCAGCCCACAGAATCTATATAGGTTGTGATTCACATAATGGGGCCTCTAAAACTACATTTGCTACAGTGATAGTATTACATTACAGTACTGGAGGCGGACACGTGTTATTTTCAAGGGAGACTTTTCCACTTATTAAAGATAGACACGATCGCCTATGGAGGGAAGTCGAATTTAGTGTTGCTACTGCAATGCATCTGATGGAAAACAGCATAGAAAAACCAGACTACATCGACGTGGATCTGAACCCAGACCCGAAATACAAATCTAACTCAGTACTGAGAGCAGCTCTCGGGCTAATCGAATCAATAGGTATCGTTCCTAGATATAAGACGAAATCTCCATGGGCTATATCCATAGCAGATAAAGCCTGTAAGTAAATTCCAAATGTACATGTGTTATGGAAAATCAATTAGAACCCTCTAACCCTAAAGGGGATAAGTCATCCCAAACCAAAAAGATAAAAGAATCTATAAAATCCCTTGAGAAGGAGCTAAACGAAATCCAGGAATCTTGTCAACATACAGAATATAAAGTTGCTAATTGCCCAAAGGAAAATTCTGGATTTTCCCTTAAAAGAGTTTGCAAAGTTTGTGAAAAGGAAATTGGATATCCATCACAAGATGAAATCGATAACTGGGCAAGTTTATAATACACAAAACAGACGAAATTTTGTTCTAGTCCCGTGATATAAGCTTTACAATATTTAAGCTATGTCCGGAAACAAAGAAAAACATTGGGTTGAAAAATACTTGGAAACAAAGTACCAACCAAGTAACGCCCAGAGGGGATATCCACAAGGGGAAGATGATGATGATGATTTAGGACCAGATTTTAAAAATTCCGCATCTGGATCGAACACTCCTGCACTTGACACTTTTAGTCGGGATCTTACAGACCTTGCACTAAGGGATGAACTAGACCCAATCATTGGACGCGAGGAAGAAATTGAAAGGGTTTCTCAAGTTCTTGCAAGAAGGAAGAAAAATAACCCGGTTTTAATTGGAGAGCCCGGTGTTGGTAAATCTGCAATCGCTGAAGGGCTTGCTATTAGAATTGTTCAGCGTAAGGTTTCAAAGAATCTACTTAATAAAAGGGTTATAAGCTTAGACATTGGCTCTGTTGTCGCGGGTACTAAATATAGAGGTCAGTTCGAGGAGAGGATGAAAGCTATTATAGATGATCTTAGAAAGAATCAAGATATTATCATTTTCATAGATGAGCTTCACACTATTGTTGGTGCTGGAGGCTCTTCAGGATCTTTAGATGCTTCTAACATGTTTAAACCAGCACTAGCAAGGGGTGAGATACAATGCGTTGGTGCAACTACTCTTGACGAGTATAGAACAAATATCGAAAAAGACGGGGCTTTAGAGAGAAGGTTCCAAAAAATCATAATTGATCCTCCCACTGCGGAGGAAACAATGGAAATCCTCAGAAATGTTCGTGAAAAATATGAAGAGCATCACAATGTCGAATATACTGAGGATGCTCTTTTAAACTGCGTTAAGCTGACAGAGAGGTACATTTCAGACCGTAATTTTCCAGATAAGGCTTTGGATGCTTTAGATGAAGCTGGTTCTAGAGCTCAGCTCGTACAGGTAAAAGTTCCAGATTCATTGTTAAACCTTGAACAAAATCTTGAGGGTGTGGTAAAAGACAAAAAGGCTTCCGTTTCCAAACAAGATTATGAAGCTGCTGCAAATTATAGGGATTTAGAAAGAAAGATAAAACTTAATATAGAATTAGAAACCCAAGCGTGGGAGAAAAAACTTAAAGAGAAAAGAAAGGTTGTTGATGGGGAAAAGGTTGCTCAAGTAGTTTCTATGATGACCGGAATACCTCTCAATAAGGTTTCACAGGACGAAACCAAAAAACTCTCTTCCATGAGTAAGGACCTTAAAGGCAGGGTAATTGGACAGGACAATGCGGTTGAAAAAATTTCTAAGGCAATACTTAGAAATAGAATCGGGTTAAAAGATCCAAACAGACCTATTGGGTCTTTTATATTTCTAGGACCAACTGGAGTAGGTAAAACTGAATTAGCGAAGGAGTTAAGCAAACAAGTTTTCGGAGATAGTGACTCTTTGATACGTATCGATATGTCTGAATATTCTGAGAAATTTAACTCAACGAAACTTATTGGTGCTCCCCCGGGATATGTTGGACACGAAGATGGTGGGCAACTTACAGAAAAAGTAAGAAGAAAACCATATTCTGTAGTCCTTTTTGACGAGATTGAAAAAGCACATCCCGATATTTTTAACTCACTTCTTCAAATATTGGATGAAGGATTTATTACCGATAGTTTAGGTAGAAGGGTTAGCTTTAAGAATACACTAATTATACTTACCTCAAACATAGGCCAAAGACGTGCTTCTGATTTTGGGTCAAGAGTAGGATTTACCAAAACAGGGTCTGATGCAAATAAAGAATCAGTAAGTATAATAAAGAAAGAACTCCAGAAGACATTCTCTCCAGAGTTCATAAATAGGTTGGATGAAATAATTTACTTCAATCATCTAACCGAAGAGAATCTTTTGGAAATTATTGACATAGAGTTGTCTAAGATGTATCCAAGATTTATCGAAATTGGATATAAAATTACAGTAACCAAAGACCTTAAGAAAAAAATAGCAGAAGTAGGATATGACCCAAAATATGGTGCTAGACCATTAAAAAGAGTTTTGCAGAAATATATCGAGGATACGATTGCAGAATTGATTATTAATGGAGAATGCGAAGCTGGAAATAAGATAACTCTATCCTTTGATACCAAGAAAGACCCAAGTATAGAAACTCCAGTAAAAGTAAAAGTAACAAATCCATCATAACGACGAAGATTTAGCACCAATCAAAGTTAGAATCAGGAATACTCCGGAAAATAAAGATAAATGAAACCACCAGCATTCTATACGGCTTCTCTGGCCATAGGTGATTGCATTTGTGCAACCCCAACCATCAGAAAAATAAGTGAGGTATACAATTCTAAAGTTGTGGTTTTTTCACATCACCCGGACTTATTTGAGAGACTTCCTTATGTTGAGAGATCGGAAGATGTAAAAAATTTCATAACCCTAGATAAATCGGAGGAATTAAGAAAAGAATTTGATCTTCATTACTCATTTTGGAAAATGGGACAAAAGGTTCCTTTGTCTGATGACAGAGGTATCGAAATGAAACATTCAATTATTGACATCAGGCAATATCATGCTATTGATAACGGATTTACATTACTACCAAATGAAATGGAATGTGATTTTATCCCAGATCCCGAATCAGAATTACCTGATTTACCCGACGAATTTATTTGCCTTCACCCTTTTAAAAACTGGCCATCTAGAACGTGGGATCACAAAAACTGGGAAACATTAATAAAACTTCTAGAAGAAAACCAGATCCCCGTAGTTGTGATAGGAAAAGATTCGATAGATGAAGATCTTATTAAATATCTAAAACGTGAGGTCAGGGGTAAAACCGACGATCGGGTTTTTACTGAAATAGAAAACAGAAAAAAATATTCAATAGATAAGTCTAACCTGATAGATCTAACCAATAAAACAACTATTTCACAAACTTGGAAAATAATAGAAAAATCGAAAGCGGTTGTGACCATGGATTCGGGTATCCTCCATTTAGCAGGCACTACAGACACAAACATTATACAACTCGGATCAAGCATAAATCCTTATTTTAGAGCACCCTATAGAAAAGGAAATCAAGATTACAAATATTATTATGTTGGTGGTAGTTGTAAAATCTTTTGTGCTTCGGATATGAAGTATTCCCTACGCGATTGGCAAAATGGATGTAACGGAGGTACTCCTTTACAGTGTGTTACATTGATCGATGGATGTCTGGAAGGGAAAAAAACTTTCGAGTGCCATCCACAACCAGAGGGAGTCTTAGAGAAAATATTAAAAATCTGGGATGTTGAAAAAAATGATCCAAAGAACCAGTCAAGTTCAATAGAGCTAAATCAATATCAAGAAGCTGAAAATTCCTCCATTATTAAGATCTCTTCGGGATCCTTGGGGGATACTTTAGGAGCTCTTGCTGCTATTGAATCATATCGGAAAAAATCTGGGATGAATGTGAGTGTTATTTGCAATTTAGAAGGAATATATTTCGAACATTCTTATCCAGATATTACTTTTTTTCCTCATGAAGCAGAACCCCAGTTTCTTACATCGTCGGGAAAATACCTCTTCGATGGAAAAATTCACACAGAATATCATAAAATATTTTACAATTTCCATAAACCACTAATTGAAGGATATGCAGCTCAGTTGGGTATCACTCAGTGGGAATCTCCTAAGATGGACGCATTCATAAAAGAAAGACCCATAAAATCGAAGTATGTTTGTTTTTCAATGCACTCCACAGCTCAGGCAAAACATTGGAATTATCCAGGGGGATGGGAAAAACTGTGCAGGATGTTAAGAAAAAAAGGAATAACCCCGGTCTGTATTGATGTCCACGATAGCTTTGGTATTGATGGACATTGGAATAAAGTCCCTGGTCCATGCGTAAAAAAACAAGGTATGAATCTGAAGGAAATGTCTAATTACCTCCATCACTCCGAATTTTTTATCGGGATCAGTAGCGGACTTTCTTGGGTTGCTCATGCATTAAATAAACCTGTCGTCATGATCTCAGGAGTAACATCAGAGGATAATGAATTTGAAGAAGACACTATCAGGGTCATAAACAAGCAAGTTTGTCACGGATGTATTAATAGTCCGGAAATAAAATTCGATGTTGGGGATTGGCTCTGGTGTCCTTTACACAAAGGAACCGATCGACAGTTTGAATGTTCCAAAACAATTACCCCCGAGGAGGTTTTTGATGTGATAGAAAGGAACTTATTATAACTCGATATATAATGACATGATTATTATCGACGTAACCAAAGAAAGGAGTATTGATTCAGCTTTAAAAAAATTTAGAAATAAGTACAATAAGTATGGGGTAAAAAAAGAACTCCTTGACAACAAGGAGTTCGAGAAAAATTCTCAGAAGAAGAGAAAGCAGAAAGCAAAAGCCCAATACATCCAGCACCTAAGAGATAAGGAGCAGGATATCTAATTACTTATTAGATAGAGGGACCCCTGGAATTTCTATCTTCTTTATAGCTTTAAGCGCTTTATCAATTACAGTATTTTTACCCTCGCTAGGCCAATTCCCAGCAAAAGCTAACATCGACGTAGCCTTAGATCTTACTTCCTTCATTGGAACTAACTTAGCTTTCTTAACAGCAGTTAATAGGTCGTGTGCAAGTTCTTCTGCATCTTCCTTTGTGTTTTTATAAGTATCAGATATTTTTTTATCCTGTGGGATATTTAGCAAGTCGTGCATAAGTCCCTTTTTTATCTTCGCTTCATTAATCTCTTCAACAAAGCTTTCATATAGTTTAAGATTCTCCATTTTGAGCAATTTCCTTATTTGAATTATATATCAAAAAAGGAGATTAAAATGGAAGATCCAGCACAATACAAGAGTTTTTCCCATATGGAAGAAAAGGTTGAGTATGCTATAGGTATACTTGAGATGGTACAGGTTTTATTATCTACACCAGACGAAGAATTGATTGAGGAAAACATAAATCATCTAAAGATTGTAGTACCAAAAGCCTTAGAAGAGCTTAAGAAGGTTAAACGTGAATAGTCTTAACTACAGAATCTTTGTAGCCAGTGACGCTATTAGCAAGCTTTAGGTTATCCTCGTTATCATCAAAGAAAGTAAGCTCCTTATATCCAGAATCTACCAAATCCTCGATTGCCTTTTTCTTCCTTTCAGCTATCGTGCCCTTATATCCAAATTGGGGATCATTAATAGCTATGACTAAGTCAGGATGAATGTCTATCCCGTTTTCTAGGAAGAAATTCCTAACAAGCTCGCTATCAGATCTAGCAGTTAAAATAGCAACGGGAATTTTCTTCTCATAAGACATTTTAAGAATCTCAAAAATCTCATGAATAACTTTGCCTTGCCTGAGTAAAGCAGGGCTATCAAAGTCATCGAAATCCATCACATGGTTCTTCTTCTTTACAAAATTGTTGAACTGTTCTGGAGTGAGCTCCTTGATTACCTCGTGTGTTTTAGCATCGAGTATTCTAATCTTGGCATCTGTTCTAACCAGAGTATCGTCGAGATCGAATATTATAATCTTATCTCCTTTTATGTCTTTCAATTTAAAACTCATCCCAAATAGGTATGTCTTGTATTCCTTTCCATGGTAAGCACTCCTGTATCACCTCAACCTCTTTAGAAACTCGATCTGGATTGGCTTCTTCAAATTGTCTTGTTTTTCCCCATAGAGTATTTTGTTCCGGTACATGAAGTATCTGAAGCCATCCTCTTTGGTGTGCAAGCACAACCCTAAACTTTCTCTGTCTATCACAAATAAGGGTAAACCAAACGTCCGCCATGTTAGGTGACTCAAAATATTCAGGCTTTACATCAATGAAATCTGTATGATAGAGTGCACAACCAGTACCAAGTACACAGGTTGGGGTATCATTTGCAAGTTCGTAATAGAAATGCTGGGTTCCTTTTCTGTCTTTGGTCCAGTGTCGAATTTCATTACCGTACATTTCTCCATGCATACCAACAGCACATTTTTTACCCCTCTTGTCAAGGCCTTTTTTCATTACCTCCACATAGTCTGGCGGATATGCTATATCATCATCGATAGTGAAATAATAACCATTTACTTTATCGGACCAAAAGAACTTGCCTGCATCTCCCCTGTCACCTTCATCCTGTGACCTTACAATGTTTATTTTATTGTTGTCTTTAAGGAACCAAGGAACCTCTTCGAAATTGTTCAGGTATATGTTTAACTGGTCCACTTGAGGTAAAATGCAATTAACAACAGTCTCCAGCTGTGGAATCCTGTTTGGAATAGTTGCCATATTTGCGTATATCTTATCCATTAGATATTAATTAGAGTACAGTATTTATGTTTATCGTCTTGGTAAAACATCGGATTTCTTAGTGCGAAAGCATTTGCTTTATACTGCATGTTTGCCATGATTACATCACAGGGAAGCATATTTTGTCCGTAATACATCAAACGAATACCATTTGAGTTAGCAATAATTTTTTCGCCTTTTATATTTTTCTCTAGTTCATTAATAAGGCTTTTAACATAATCCATGTTGGTGTAGAGAATTGCGTGTGAGCTGAGCATATTAAATATCCGAGCAACATCGTTATCAACCCTGTCGTGAATGATCCTATTAATACCAGCTAAATTACCATCGGTTTGAGGAACGAATCCCCAAGAAGATATTCCGATATAGACAACATCAGAATTATCCGGAACTGATATTTTTTCTGGAATTTGGTTGACTGTTGCATCATCCTCCAATATGATAAATGGCGATCCTCTTTCAACCGCGGTTTTCAAAGCATTGAGCTGAGAGTGAAAACACCCAACAAAAACGGAGTCCTGAGGTATTCCGACTTTTTTTATTCCCTGTATCTTATTAATCCTGTCCTTAGAAAACCCAGAATTTATCATTCTCTGGTTAAAGCTCACATCCCTTTCCTTATGTTCATCCAGATTGATGTAGTAAATGTCTATTTCAAAAGGATTAAGGTCCATGGATACTTTTCTTATTCTACAGTTTTATGTGGAACTGGTTTCGAAAAACAGGAAACTAAAGACCAAAAGAATTCTATATATAAAGTCAAAGTATTTTTCATCTAATGCTAAGGTTCGTCAATTTATACGATTACGCCAAATCAAAGATGATTGATTACAAAAATGTGATCCAATCATCAAGAATCGTTTTGAGAAAGAGCGAAGTAGATCTTTCTGTAATAGTTCCTGCGTACGGGAGGGAGGGTTTTTTAGAACCATTAATACACTCCTTTAAAAAAGCTTCAGTGAAGAGTCCAGTTAACGTGGTCTTTACGGTTGTTGAGCATTCAGAAATTCCACTTCATGTAAGGACAGCAGAAAAATTAAACATTAACCATATCTGGATTCCAAAGCAGGATCACGAACCTTTCAATAAATGTTTAGCAATGAACGTAGGTGCTGTTTCCGTAAATGCAACAGAATACATTTTTCACGACCTCGATTGTTTAGTACAAAGTAATTTTTTTGAAAACCTCTATTCAAATATCCAGAAAAAGGGATGTAGTGCAATTCAAACTTTCTCTGATAGAAGAGTACTATACTTAAACAAAGATCTAACCTACAAAGCATTGCTCATGGGATTGGATCTAGATTCATTGAAGGAAGGTCCAAGGGATACAGAGGATGAGAATTATAACGGCGTTACTCCACCGGGAGTGGTGGGAGCACCCGGCGGTTCTATTTGGATAAAAAAAGGGACCTTTATTGATGTTGGCGGGTACGATCCAAATGTATTTTTTGGATACAGCCCAGAAGATATTTTCTTTTGGGATAAAGTATGCACAGTTTCTGAGATGGAAACTTGCACAGAACCACGGAATGAAATTTTTCACATGTACCACCCACCAACTCACTCATCCAATCCCCAAATAAAGTTTCTTATAGATCTTCACAAGGTTTTTGTAAACTGTACAAAACAGGAAAAGCTAAAGTTTCTAGCTCTACAGAGAGAAAGTTTAATGCAAGCATATGGAATATAATCACATCACAATTATAATTTCTACCAGGAATGCTGGACCGTATGTAGAGAAATGTATTACAACTGCACTTGAACAAGATTATCCAAATTTTGACGTGATCTTTTTAGACGCAGAGTCAACAGATGGAACATATGAGAAGGCTTTGCAGTTTAAAGAAAGTACTAATATAACGGTAGAGAGAAATAAGAAAAGAAAATATCAGGGAGAAAATATTCGGGATGGTGTTTTAAGGGCCCCAAACAATAGCATTATTATCACCTTAGATGGTGATGATTGGTTTCCACATAAAGGGGTATTGAACAAGGTCAATGAAGTATATAATTCAACCGGGTGTTGGATGACATATGGTACCTACGAGGAATATCCTTACAGAAGTGTCAGCCACATTTATCAAGAATATCCTTTAGAAGTAAGAAGGAGTAATTCCTTTAGGAAACACAGATGGCTTGGAACACACCTCCGAACTTTTAGGAGGGAACTTTTTTTAAATATAAAGGAAGAAGATTTAAAGGATCCTAGGACAGGTGATTATGTAGCTTATGCACCAGATCAAACTTTCCAATATCCAATGCTGGAAATGTGCGGGGTTGATAAGAGCGTTTACATCCCAGATATCTTATATGTCTATAATGTAGAAAACCCAAACAACGAGAGAAAACAGGATACTATAGAAATAGAATGGGTAACAAATCATTTTAGATCTAGAGATCCTTATAAACCATTGGAAAAAATATGAGGGACGTATTTGTATTCACTGAAGCCTATAATTGCGGCAAAATAGCTAAAATTGCTATCCAGAGTTTTTTGGAGCATCACCCAGGACACAAGGTAAATGTGTTTGGTAAGGATTCTGATTTCAAGGATATTGGAATCAAGTCAGGCTACATAAATTACATATCTTTAGAAAATGATGAAAAACTCAAAGAACTATATAAAAATGGACATGCTGGAACTTCACACATCCACGCAAATGTTCTTTTAAAAACTTACGGCGATTACGATCGTATCGTACATTTCGATTCTGATGTCCTCTTTAGAGAGGAATGCGTTTCTGATATTATTAAAGCCTGGGAGAATGGATTCTCCCTAATAGGGCAAAGACGAAATTATGAAAAAAACAGGGGCGGTTTAAAATACATCAGTGGTATGAGTGTCACAGGGATCAAAGATACCGTTGGCACGTGTTTTTTTGGTATGGATCTAAAGGATCTTAAAATCAAGGATCCAGAAACTGTAAGGAAGATGTGCCAGGGAGCAATATCATTAACAGGGGAACCAATCCTAGATTACTTCGATCCAGTATCTTTCCATGTTATGAACAACGGAGGTAGGATTAAATACTTATCTAGCCTCGATTACGGCGGAGGTGACGAAAACGGCAGTTGGGATAACGGGTTTAACGATTTAAATCTCTTATGTGATTTTGGTAAAAAGTTTGTTCATTTCGCAGGGGTTGGTTCAGGTTTAAACTTTACCAACAACGGCAGTGGGAACGTACCCACATCCTATTCGGAATGGGCTAAAGATAGGTATAATCTATATTCCATTCTATTCTACGGCGAAACCCAAGGTAAATACGATACGGATGCATACAAAAAAATGAAGTCAGAGCTGGATTTATGAAAAAAATAAAGGTACATTGTAGCTGGGATCTAGAAGTCAATCTATTCCACGAGAGGCAGTTAGAACTTTGGGTCGATAAATTTCCTGGATCCCAGAGATCCAACGGATCCGTTCATATTGGCGTGTTAATAGAGCCTAAGGAAATAAGAAATATCATGGGATTATCCAGCGACATTAGCTCTTATGATTATGCTCTCACCCACGATCAATCATTGCTGGATAATAACAGTAACTCTTTTCTCTATGAATTCGGTGGGTGTTGGGTAAAAGATTACGATCAATCCACAGATAAAGTATTCGGAGTATCTACTCTAATAGGCGGTAAGCAAATGACCCCCGGACACTCCCTTAGAACCTCGATATTAAACAACAAGAACAGCTTATCTATACCCAAAACAATCTGGATAAGCAGGAATTACCCACCCCGTAATAACCCCGATAATGATCCGATATTACAGGGGGGTAAAAAGGATATGTTTGATAGACAGTTCCATATATGCATAGAAAACGTAAAGAGGAAAAACTGGTTTACCGAAAAGCTATTAGATTGCCTACATACACGTACCGTACCCATCTACTACGGTTGTCCAAATATTGGAGATTGGTTCGATATTAAGGGATTTATAATAGTGGAAACACTAGAAGACATCATAAGAGAGTGTAATAAATTGACACCCGAGATTTACCAAAAAATGGAGCCATATATAGAGGATAACTACAATAGGGCACAGCTATATTCCAACGTTGGTGAAAATATAAAGAGGTCCATAGAAACCAATATTATACCACTAATAAACAAATAAATATGGCCGGAAGTGGTACAGTTTATATTAAGAAGGATCTTAGATTAGCTTTTATCCCAATCCCAAAGAATGGTAGTAGCACCATTAGGAGCTTCTTTTTTAACTGGGACCCTATAAAATCAGGATCACATTTCAACTTTATTGAATCGACAGAAATTTTACAAGGACTAAGAGTAATAGCAGTAATTAGTGATCCCACGATAAGGTTTGCTAGAGGAATTGTCGAGTTGATCAGCAGACAAGAATCATCAAGTCTGATACAAACACAGAAATTTATAAGTTGTAATACACACGAGGAAAAAATAAAATGCCTATTGGATCAAATAGAGGATATAGGTTTTTATGACCCCCATATAAAACCACAACTGGACTTTATATCGGATTCCGATGGGAATACTGTGGAGAATATAGATTTTTGGCTATTAAGGGATCTTACAAAAAAGATCCGGGAAATAGATCCAAGATACAATGGTAAAAAGGAATGGAGCAAGGGAGAAAATAAGGATCCATACCTAAATTCCATAATAAACTCAACAGAGATTATAGAGAGATTAAAGTCATTATATACTGGTGACTATGTGCTATACAACAGCTTATTAAACCAATAAAACCAATGAGAGATTTCAGAAATTATGATATAGGAGGGGTTAAGATGTACAAAAGTGAATTTAACCAAGAATTCATAAAAAAACACCTAGACAAAAACCCAACAGTAATAGTGGAATTTGGTTCTTATGACGGAGGTGATGGAGTTTATTACAAAAAATTATTTCCGGATGCCGAGGTATATTCTTTAGAAGCCGATGCTGATAGATTTGAGGTCGTGAGGGCAAATGGCGAGATTTTTGGTCTTAATACCTATAACTACGCAGTATGTGAATATGATGGAGAAATAGAATTCTACTCAGTAGAAGACCCAAACGTTATGGACCACACATTAAAAACAGGGAGCTCTGGGTCAATTAACCAAAGAACGACTCTGTATAAAAATATGTTTCCGCACCTGAAAGAACGTGAGGGATACAAGGTACCTTGCACGAGGCTGGATAGCTTCTGTAAGTCACAGGGGCTGAAAAACATAGATTTCTTACATGTTGATGTGGAGGGAGCGGAACATCGGGTTATACAGGGATTTGGTGAGTTAAGGCCAAAATTAGTTTGGATGGAAACGTATTTAGGAAAAGATTATTACGGAGAAAATGCGTATGTAACGGAGGATCTCCATCAAAGTATGACATCAATAGGATATGCTGTTGTGGAAAGTACACCGGCAGACACGTTATATAAATACCAACAATGAGCTTCGTCTATAATCTAGCAAATAAAAAAACAGTCTTCCTACATATTCCAAAAACCGGGGGTAAGTCAATTAATCTTGGTATGTCCAAGTATAATCAGTATTCAAACATGCAAGGGAAAAGACCATTCAAGGGTCTTATAGGTCATTTGACGCTGGATGAAACGCTAGATAATCTCCACTCCCTGTACGATGATTACACTTTTTTTGCTACAGTTAGGAACCCGTGGGATCGTGCAGTTTCTTTTTTTCACTACGTGTCACAAAATCCTCTTGCAAGCGGACAACCGGAGTTAGGTAGTAAAATATCTAGGGGAGAGATAGAATTTGAGGAGTTTATTGAAATAATGACCTCCGGGACCGGACATAAGGTTATGAGGCCCCAGTATGACTATATCCTGAATAAGTTAAATATAGATGTTAGTCTAGTTCGTAATGAATTTTTACAGGAAGATCTTGTGAAATTTCTTCACAAATGTGGGCAAAAGGAATATCCACAAATACCACACATTAATAAATCTACACACAATCACTACTCAACATATTATAGTGATCGCACTATAGAGCTAATCAGGAATTATGAAAGCGGGATTATTAAGCAAGTTGGATATGTTTTCGAATCCTTATAATTACCTCTTATGATCTTAATAAAAGACTTTACTGCTAGATTAGGAAACCAACTTTTTCAGTTGTGTAATGCTATTGCTTATGCTAAAAGATCTAACTCCGCTGTAGCTTTTCCCGTTTGGCAGTACTCTAATATATTTAATGGCGATTTTACACCACATAGGGACAATAAACTCCTTATCTCCACTTGGAGAACAGATCCCAGAAAGATATTTTGGAACGAACCTAATTTTGGTTTTAATGAAATCCCTCTTGGAGCTGATTTACTTGGCGGATATTACCAAAGCGAAAAATATTTTCTCGACTGTGAGAATGAAATACGGGATATGCTTTCGTTCAAGCAGGAGATAGTAGATAGTGTTACTGATAAAAATTCAGAAATACTATCTAACGAATCACCCAAGATCTCTATGCACCTAAGAAGGGGTGATTATCTAAAATGGCCAAATCACCATCCTGTTTTGGACGTTTCTTTTTTCGAGAGAGCTTCCAAAGAATTTCCGGAAGATTCCATTTTTCTTGTATTCTCTGATGACCCTGAATGGTGTAAGCAAAACTTCCCCAAGGGAAATTATGTTTTTATAGAGGGACAAGAGGACTATGAGGACCTCTGTCTAATGACACTCTGCGACCACAACTGTATTGCAAACTCCACTTTTTCCTGGTGGGGTGCCTGGCTTAATCCTAACCCGGATAAAATTGTGGTAGCACCAAAAGCATGGTTCGGATCAGATTATTCACATCTTCCAACTAAGGATATATACTGCGAAGGCTGGAAAATAGTCTAAGAAACAAAAATTAGAAACTTAGATATATAATTAGCAGAACTGCTAATTCTAAGTTTCATTGAAAATTCTTGTAACCGGTTCAACCGGACTTTTAGGAAACGCCTTTCAGAAAGTATTAGGATCCGAACATGTTTTCCATACTAGGAAAGATGCTGATCTTTTAGATGTAAAGGCAACTACAGAATACCTCACCTATCAGGTTAAGGAAAATGGCGTAGATACTATTATCCACTCCGCCGCTATAGTTGGTGGGCTTCAAGCAAATATAGACGGGAATGATAGATTCTTTGCAGAAAATTTTGATATTAATAGCAATGTGATGAGATCTGCCTTCGAGCTGAAAGTAGATAACTTTGTGAATATTCTTTCCACATGTATCTTTCCACATGAGAATATAACTTACCCACTTACAAAAGACCAAATAGACATTGGTCCACCACACCCCTCTAATTCCGGTTATGCCTATGCAAAGAGACTAGGCGGACACCAAACAAAGATACTTGGGGAGGTTCTAGGAAAGAATTGGTTTTCTGTTGTGCCCACTAATCTTTATGGTCCTTATGACAACTTTAATCTTAGAACAAGTCATCTTGTAGCAGGAATGATTCATAGGGCTTACCTATGCAAGAAGAACAACGAAAAGTTTGTTATCTGGGGAGATGGCAGCCCACTAAGACAATTTATTTATGCGGAGGACCTAGCAAAAATGATTCTATGGGCTTTAGATAATTGGAAATCAAACGACCATTTCATGGCAGTGAATACGCAAGAGCTCTCAGTAATGGAGGTTGCAAATATTATCTGCGATCTTTTGGATATTCCCGAAGAGGATATTGTGTTTGACCCAGATAAGCCTAAGGGACAATTCAGAAAACCAGCAGACTCTGATTTACCTGATTTTGAATTTAAGCCATTTAGGGAAGGTGTAAAAGAAACCATAGAATGGTTATCAAATAACTACGAAAAAGCAAGAATATAATGAAAAGAATAGACCTCATTCAGGATACTATCGATAACAATGACGTAGACCAATTAGTCGATTGGCTAAAGGGATACCCAAGATTAACCAAAGGTCCAATGACATTAGAATTTGAAAGCAAATTCGCTAATTGGATAGGCAGCGAATATGCAGTTTTTGTCAACTCTGGATCCTCAGCTAACCTATTGATGGTTTACGCCCTTAAGCATGCTGGATTACTTAAGAATAATAAATTCTGTGTTCCGTCTCTTTGCTGGGCTACTGATTTAGCTCCAGTTTTGCAATTTGACCTAGAACCTGTTTTAGTTGACTGTAACCTTGACAATCTTTCTGTTGATTTAGATCACTTAGAAAGAGTATTCAAAGAGGAATCACCGGCTGCTCTGATTCTTGTTTCAGTTTTAGGTCTATCACCAGATATGAATGCAGTAATTGACCTCTGTGAAAAATATGATGTTGTTCTATTAGAGGACAATTGTGAATCGCAGGGAACGTCATATAAAGGCAAAAGACTTGGTAACTTTGGTTTGATGTCATCCTTTTCCACGTATTTTGGTCACACCATGAGTACTATTGAAGGTGGTATGATTACTACCAATGATAGCGACATGTATAATTTACTTCTACAATTAAGAAGCCATGGCTGGGACAGAGACCTCTCACCACAAAGGCAAAGTGAATTAAGAGAAGAATGGGGAATTAGTGATTTTTCTGCACTTTACTCTTTTTATGTACCCGGATTTAATCTGAGGAGCACTGATTTACAAGCTTTCATAGGTGTTGGTCAACTTGATAAGGTAGATCACAGTATTCAGAAAAGGTACGAGAACTACCTATATTATAAGGAAAAACTATCAGGCAAAATCTGGTTTCCTAACGAGCTTCAAGATTCCTTTACTGCTAACTTTGCTATCCCAGTAATCTTAGAAGAAGAAGATAAAAAGATGTCTCTTGTTAAAGAGTTAGAAGAAAATAACATTGCTTGTAGACCTCTAATCTCAGGGTCTATGGGAACCCAACCTTTTTATAAAAGAATTTATGGTGAGAATAAACTACCCAACTGCGAAGTAGTTGATTCTAGGGGTATATACGTACCCAATCACCCGCTGCTCTTAAAGGAAGATATAGATAGAATTTGCGAAATAATCATCAGAAACTCATAATGAAAAAAGCACTTATAACAGGAATCAACGGGCAAGACGGATCGTATCTTGCAGAATTTCTACTGGAAAAAGGATATGAGGTACATGGTACTTTAAAAAGAAACTCAGTAGCAGAAAACCAAACCTCTAGACTGGATCATATATTCGGAAAGGTGCATCTTCATTACGCAGACCTCACAGACCTATCATCATTAATCTTTGTTCTGCAACAAGTAATGCCTGATGAGGTCTATAACTTGGCAGCTCAATCTCATGTTAGAATCTCGTTCGATCAACCAGTCTACACTGCTAATGCTACGGGACTAGGGGTTCTAAATATGATAGAGGCAGTTAAGCTTGTTAATAAGAATATCAGAATATACCAAGCTTCGTCTTCTGAAATGTTTGGAAATAGCATTGATGATGACGGATTCCAAAGAGAGACTACACCATTAATTCCTGTATCACCCTATGGATGTTCCAAGGTTTTTGGGTACAACATCGCTAGAAATTACAGGAACTCATACGGAATGTATATTTCAAACGGCATCCTTTTCAATCACGAATCTCCAAGAAGGGGAAGTAACTTTGTAACAAATAAGGTTGCAAAGACCGCAGTTGAAATTAAACTCGGTATGAGAGATAAATTAGCACTAGGTAATTTGAATGCTACAAGAGACTGGGGTCATGCAAAAGATTACGTAGAAGCCATGTGGATGATACTTCAATTGGATCAACCAGACGACTTTGTATGTGCAACAGGCATCTCACATTCAGTCCAGGATCTTGTCGAGTTTGTGTTTAATAAACTTGAGCTGGACTGGAAGGAGTATATCACAATGGATGAGAAATACCTTAGACCCGAAGAATTAGAGGATTTAAAAGGTGATTCTTCTAAATTAAGGGAAGTGACCGGTTGGGAGCCAAACTACACATTCGAAGAAATGATGGACGAGATGGTAGATTATTGGTTAGATTATTATGATAATAAAGGAAGATAAGCTATTCTTTATTCATATTCCAAAGACAGCCGGGACATCAATTGAGCATGCTATAAACGGTAAGGATAATCCGTTATGGGCAAGACATTATAGTTATAGTCAATTCAGTTTATATCCTAAAAAATACAATCCCAGAGAATATTACATATTTACTGTAGTTAGGAATCCATGGGATAGGATTTACTCATGTTTTCTCTGGTCAAAACATAAATCTAATTCAGCCCTTTTCTGTAGTGATTCATTTAAGGAGTACCTTGACTTTATAGAATCTCAAGATGTCGAAAATAATCAAAAATATTCCATCATAAATGACTTTAATTGGTGGACTGGAGGAATAGAAAATTTAAACCATGTAGCCAGGTTCGAAAATTTAGAAGAAGACCTGGTACCAATTAAGAAGTACCTGGGAAGAGATTTTATAATACCCTACACAAATACCAATCCTCTAAGAGATCCAAAAATCCATTACAAATCAAAGTACACTAGTTACGGAGTAGATTTAATAAGTGAAAAATACAGGAAAGAGATAGAGCTCTTTGATTACTCATTTTAGCAACCTAAAAAACCTGTATTAATTGTTGGATATATAGTTTGAAAAAAATATATCTTACAATGAGAATTTTCGACTTCAATAAATTTTCTGCACTCTTCGAAGCAGAAGAACTACAGGGTCAAACAGAAGCCACACTAAGAAGAATAATGAACTCTTTTCTTACTAGTTATGGATCGTTGAGCGCACTTACTGACGGTTACACTAAAATAATGACGGACCTTGATAACATGCAAAAGGCAGAGGGAACTGAAAAATTAGAGCAAATGAGGAAAGCTACTGAATCAGTATCCGGTGAGGTTATGGATCCATTTAAAGAAAAGAAAGTTAACGTCGAATGGAAGAAAGCTTCGGACAAATACACTGAGGCATTAGCTGCTCTTATTAATCAATACTCTGGAGAAGAAGACATTCTTAATGCCATTAACGATATAGTAAATTCAATGTTTAATGAATATAAGGATCTTTTACAAAAAACCAAAAAAGAGTCCGATCAAGCTGTAAAGGCAGCAAAGGAAGCAGTAAAGGAATCCTTAGAATTTAATGGCGAACCAATCTTTGAAGCTTGGACAAAGAAAGGAAATATTAGGTCCCTAAATAGTCAAGCAGTTGCTTTGAAAGCTCAATTAGAGGGTCAAAAGGATAGTCAGGGAATGCAAACCCTAGTGGGTAATCTAATAAAAGAGGTTTCTGATATTATCATGGAATTAGCAGAATTAGGTGCATCCAAGAGAAAAGACATCGATAACACTAGATTGCAAGAGATTGGAAATAGAATGAACGAGATCCCCGTAGAGGTTGCAAAACAGGAAGAGAAAATGGCTAAGTCCAATACTGCAAATAAAGAGGCATCTGCAATTTACATTCAAGGATTAGATTTTGCAGAAAATGCTTTAAGACTTGAGCAAGAAGTAAGGGAAGAACTCACTAAACAAGCTGAGGAAGCAGCAGCCAAAAAAGAAGAGGAAGAAAAAGCAGCTAAGAAAATAGAATTATCTGGAGATCTCGACCCAGATAAAATCTCAGGCAGAAGGAAGAATGCTGAGGTAGCTAAATTCCAAAAAGCAGTAATGGATAAGTTTAAAGATTATGAGCCTTTCGATGACTTTGAATTGTTCCAGAAGTTTATGAAGTACGGAGATGATGGTATGTTTGGAAATACAACCAAAGCGATCGTTAAAGCTCTTAAAGCTGGTTTTGAAATGGATGATACAAGCGACGTGATAACACAGGAGCTTATGGACAAGATAGTCTACGAACCATTGAACGAATCAGAATTCAAATTCCTTAGAGGGTTTAATTCATTTGATGTTATCAACGAAACGTTTGATCCAGATAAAGCAAAAGGAACAGCACCTGCACCAAGAGCTCCAAGACCACAGGATCCAGAAGAGGAACCTGAGGAAGAAGCAGCTGAAGAAACTCCGTCAATTGATGTTGATAAAATTGTCGAAGAAATACAAGATCTTCTTTCAAAGGCTAATAACAGAATCGTTGATCTTTACGATGATACGGATTATTGGAAAGAGTACAAAGGAACATTCAATGACGACGAAGACGAAGCAGTTGATGACGTTTTCGGTAGAAGATACGATTCCAAGGGAACTTGGTGGTATAGAAGAATTAGGGTACCTTTCGTGAAAAAAGCGGCTAACCTGCTAAATGGTGAATATAAGAATCTTAAATTATCAGACAGAGACGCTTGGGAGCATTTATGGGATGAGATCAAGGAGTTTGGTGAAACATACAAGCAACTAAGAAAAAAAACTGTCGGAAGTTCGTATAACGACAGCTACAAATGGTCTTTAAAATTATATAACGGTAATAAAGAATCATACGAAGTAGATTGCGATTTTTAAAGCAGATGAGATTCATTAAGCCATATCAAGAGTTTAATATTAACGAAAAGGAGAATACTAGTTATTCTCCTTTATCTGCTTATAGAGCAGTGGCTCTTGGGGTAAGCAGAGCATTAAATCTACTTGGCTACTTCTACTCGATAGCAAATCCCGAGGTTGATCCAAGAGAATGGGATAGATTAATGTCGACTATAAAAAAGGCTAGAAATCTCGATTCCAAATGGGATAACATTATTTCTACATCCAAGGAACTTCAAAACGATATAGAAAGGTATGCAAGAGGGAGAAGGGATGATGATCTCAATATTGGCAGATTCTTCGATGTAGGTGTACATTCTAGATCAATACCAGTAGCTCTGGAAAAGTTTAGAGCTGCATCTAACCTATTAACCCAAAATTTACCTGAAAAGAGTATAAAAGAAAGATTAGGTCTGTTAAATGGTGCATTACCAGAAAACCCTTATACGTTATCTGAATCTGCCATAGACGAGGCTTTTGGAAAAAAAAGAGCGCCTAGTGAAGCAGAAGTTCTTATGTTAGCAGATGCCTTAAGGTCTTCGGTTACACAAGCATTATCTACTGCTAGGGAGCTAAAAGAGATTTTCCCTGATAGTAAATCTTTTATCGATAATGTCGTTGGGAGATATATCACACCAGCTTCAGAAAAGGTGAAAGAAGTAATTGAAACTGAAACCCCAGACCAGTCACTTAAAATCTCAAAATCTGTTAAGAATTCTTATAAAAGGAAGGGGTGGTCAATTGATTCAGTACAAGACAAATACCTTGTTGATCAATATGTGGATCTAATAGATCTTCAAGAATCAGTTAGGGAAGGTATTGAAAAGATAGGAAAAGCCAAAGATAATATAATCGACGAGCTTGCACCATCAACAGATGCTGGAGAATTTGTAGAAGCAGGGAATCGTATTTTGGATTCTATAGAAGATAAGATAGCAGAAAAAGAGAAGGTAAGAAATCTTAGAAGGAGGGCATCTCTTATGATCCCAATTGCACAAGACGAGGAGTTACCTCCAGTTAATGTTACACCAGTCTCGACATCTAATGCACCCGGAAGATTGGTAGATCCCAATGAGCTAAGATCATTACTCCAACGAAGAATTAACAGGGGGCAGTAAAAATATTTTAGGCAAAGTGAAACAATACCCTGGTTTACCCCCTAAAAGAATTACTTGTGATTCCCCAGGGATAGAGTTTTATATTATCTAAGGGACCTTAAAGGGTCCCAAACCCCAAACTTTTTAATAGATAGGGTCGCACCCGCGAAAGGTCCCAAACTTAAATCAAGTCTGGGAAACACTTCTTCTTAACTACAGTATAGTAATCAAACTATAAAGTTAAGTCATGGCAAAGAAGTCAACATCAGGATTTTCATTTTTAGATTTAGACAAGGAATTATCTAAGATTAAGGGATTTGAAACGGGATCTATTCTTACAGAGAACACATTTAGTGAAGTAGATGAATGGATCCCTACGGGGAATTATTTATTAAACGCACAATTATCGGGAACATTATTTGGTGGTATCCCAAACACTAGAAGCTTGGGTCTTATGGGAGATCCAGGGACTGGCAAATCTTTTGTTTGTTTGAACGTAGCAAGAGAGGCACAGAAAAAGGGATATGATGTTATTTATTGTGATACAGAAGGTGCTATCGATAAGAGCTCAGCAATTAAGTTTGGTATCGACCCAGATAAGGTGAGATATCAACCTATTAAAACTGTAACGGAGTTTCAGACTTTCGTTACTAACTTAATAGAGCTTGTTAAAAAGGCTAAAGAAAAGGGAAATCAACCTAAGATCCTTTTGGTTCTTGATTCTCTAGGTATGCTTAGTACAGATAAGGAATTAAATGATGCTATCTCAGGTAAGAACGCTGCAGATATGGGTGCTAAAGCTAAGGAGTTGAGAAAGCTATTCCGTGTTATCACACTCGACCTCACAGCAGCTAAAATTCCTTTGGTGTGTACGAACCACGTTTACGCTGGAGGTGGTTTCTTCCCAACAAAGGAAAGTTCCGGAGGTGATGGACCTATCTTTGCAATGTCTGTTATTTCATTCCTTTCTAAGGCACAGCTTAAAGAAGGCAATAGCACTACAAAGACAGGTATCATCGTTACCTCGAATCTCAAGAAAAGTAGGTTTACGGTGCCAGAGCCAGTTAAATTCCATATTTCATTTGCTAATGGTATGAATCCTTATGTAGGCCTACAAGACTTTATTAGTTGGGAAGCCTGTGGAATTGGTCGTGGTAAGTTCGAAGAAAAAAAGGTTGATGGTAAGAAAGAAACGGTCTTTATCCCTAGCGATAGCCCACAAGCAAGATGGGCAATCAGGCACCTTGGTAAAACTGTTACCTCTTCGCAGTTATTCACACCCGATGTATTTACTCAGGAGGTATTAGAGGAATTGGATAGGAATGTTATACAATCTCACTTTAAGCTACCAGCAATGGCTTCTAATGATGAAATTAGTAGCGCATTAGAATCCGAAGTTGATGAATAGGAGAAAGGTAAAATTCAAATATCTGATGAACCTATGGAAATCCTTACCGAGTTACCCAACAAAGGAGGATGTGATATACGAGCTTTCAGTTTATTTAGTCAAAGATGGTAGGTCTAGTGGTGAATTTACTCTACAAACTTTTAATTCAGTATTCGGTGCTAATTGGTCGAAAACAAAACATGGTGAGGTCATAGAAACTATGATAAATGAAGGCGATTTTATAGAGGCCGGCGTTTATGCAGGAAATAAAAAATATAAGTTAAAAGAAACACCAAGATATTCTGAATAAAACATGGATTTAACTCACTCAGAAAATATAATATTAAGATATATTCTAGATAACCCATCCTATGTTGAAAACTGTAAAGCGGATTTCTTTAAAAACAATGGCTTTCAGGATATATTTAATCTCGGTAGAAAGTTCTGGGAGAAATATAATGAAAGTCCAACAGCAGAGCAATTAAAAGAAGGAGCCAAGCTAGATCAAAAGGATCTTCAGCCTGGTGAAGTCGATGCGGTTTATAATGTTGACCTTACAAGATATCAAGACGATTGGCTAAAGGAAACAACGGAACTTTTTATTGAATATAAAAACCTAGTTGGTAGTGCAGTCGATGGAGTAAAGTATATACAGACAACTCAAGTAACTTCGGAGAATATTAAAGACGTAATCTCTACGTTTAAAAATATTGTCGTAGAAAGAAACAATATAGATTTCTCATTTGACCACGGTCTGGACTTCTTTCATCCTGAAAGTCATAAGCAATTAACATATAATAGGTTTTCGTCTGGATTCCCTTTTATTGATACTGTTTTAGGTGGCGGATTCAATGCCAAGTCCCTCTATGTTTTTATGGGAATGCCTAAAGTCGGTAAATCTCTTTGGCTAGGGAATATAGCTTCGCAGGCAGTCAGGGCAGGCCACAACGTGGCTGTGATATCTCTCGAGATGAGCGATCGGAAATATGTGAAGAGACTTGGTGCTAACCTATTGGGAATACCAGTAAATGAATATTCAGATGTTGTTGAAGACCAAGTGAAACTCAAGAAGAAGATCTCGTCATTAACTTATGATAATTTAAGGGTCCCTGGAAAGCTATTTGTCAAGGAATTTCCAACTTCGCAAGCTTCATCTCTTGATGTTGAGAGGTATCTTAAAAAAGTTGAGGAACATAATGGTATTAAGTTTAAAGTGGTTGTGATTGATTATATCAACATAATGAAGAACTGGAGAAACCCTAACTCTGAAAATACCTACATGAAGATCAAACAAATAGCAGAAGATATCCGGGGTATGGCTATGGCAAATGAATGGTCAGTTATTACAGCAACTCAAACAAAGCAAAGTGATTTTGATTCTACAGACTTAAGCATAAACTCAGCAGCTGAATCCTCTGGATTGGTTGCGACTGTAGATGGCCTTTTTGGAATCATACAAGATCCTGTTATGTATGCAAATAGGGAATACAAGCTTAAGCTCATTGCAAATAGAGACGATGGTTATAAGAATGCCTACAAAATGTTTGATGTGAATTATACATATATGAGAATCTCTGAGAATAGTATTCCTATGCACACTGAGGGGTAAAAAATAAAAAAATTTAATGTTTGGAAGGAAAAAGAAAAATATCGGAGCTACTGGGGAATCAGCCCCTAAAAAAAAGCAACTAGGAGATAAGATTTTTGGTGCACATAACAATCCAACAAATGATAGCTCTTACCATGAAAGCTATGAGATAAATGTAAATCACACTTTTCTGGAAGGGAGTTATGACGAGGAAGAATATTTGCACAGAAAAAAACTTGAAGAAACAGTTTTTGCTGCTTTCCAATCCTCTAGGTGGTATCCTCTTTCTTATAAAAAGAAAATACCTAAAGATCTAATACCACACTTATTCCAAGATGTGCTGGAAAAATTAGAGGAAACCGAATTTGGTTTTTCTGAGAAGTTTGTCGTGATTTGTGATTTTATAAATGTGCCATATACTAAAGCATATGAATTAATTCCCGCTAAATATAAGGAAACAATCATAAATGAGCTTGAGTTAAAATTTGGTGTTCTTTCCAAAAGGAAGATTAAAAGACTTTTTTAATGGATGTATCTCAGCTGAGAATTAATAACCCAAATGTTAAAAGGGTGTGGTTTATCACGGATACCCACTTGGGAATAAGAAACAATTCGAATGAGTGGATTGAAATAATTAGTGATTATTTTGACAATTGGTTTTTGCCACTAGTTGATAAAGAATATCGAGAAGGTGATGTACTCATCCACCTTGGTGATTATTACGATTCTAGACAAAGTGTAAACCTTAAGGTATTAAACTTAGGTGTTGAGGTTGCTGAAAAGCTATCTAATAGATTTAAGGATGGTGTTCATATAATTATTGGGAACCATGACATCTGGGGGAAAACAAGTAATGATATAAATTCACTTAAATCACTTAAATGGATACCTAATATCATTGTTCACGAGGAACCAGTAACATTGGAACTTGGCAGTAAAACCTTCTTCCTAATGCCATGGAGGAAAGATCACGAGGCAGAAAGGGAATGTCTGGAAGGAGCTGAGCCTCATGATTATCTTTGTTGTCATACTGATGTTACTGGTATGCGCTTTAATAAATTCGTGAAGATAGACGATGGTATTAAACTTGATGACACCAAGAAATTCGGAAAGGTGTATTCAGGACATATTCATTACGCACAAGAACTTGGAAATGTCAAGATGCTAGGATCTCCTTATCAATTAACAAGATCTGATAGACAAAATCCAAAAGGTATTACCTTGTTAGATCTAGAGAGCGGAGAGGAGACTTATTTTGAAAATAATAAAAGCCCTAAGTTTCTTAAATATGATTTTAGTTCTGTTCTTGAATTTACGATAGATGATGCTGAAAGGCTAATGTGTAATGGGTTTGTTGACATCATGATTGATTCTAGCATGTCACTTAAAGCCCCTTTAAATATCTTAACTGATGAGGTAACTTCACCTAGAAAGATATCATTCCACCCCTATGATCCAAATCAAGCAGAGCTTCTAAATGAGCAATTGCAAACCTCTGGACATAGAACTTTTAGCGTAATGGACTTTATAGAGACTTTTGTTTCCTCATTGGATTATGATCAGGAAACTAAGGATAAGTTAGTTGGTAGTATTAACAAGCTACATAAGATTGTAACCACAGGAGAGCAGGAGGATCGAATATGAGAATAACAAAGGTAGAGTGGAAAAATTTTACTTCCTATGGAAATAGGAAACAAGAACTCGATTTATCAAACGAAACTAGCCTGTATCAGATTGTTGGAGAAAATGGTGCTGGTAAAACTTCGATCTCTCAGGTTATAACCTTTGCACTGTATGGTAAGGTAGAAGGTAAAAAACTTAAGGACATACCAAACAGGATTAACGGAAATGCTTGGACCAGGGTTACTTTGGATAACTACGGGATCGAGGTCATTGTGGAAAGAGGTTTAGATCCAAATCTTTTTAAATTAACTGTTAACGGTACTGAATATGATAAGGCTGGATCCAGATCCATCCAGGAATATTTGGAAGACGATATTATTGGAATCCCATATTATGTTTTCAATAACACACTGTTACTGTCAATTAATGACTTTAAGAGTTTTATAAAAATGAGTCCAAGTGATAAAAGGGCTATTGTGGATAAAATATTTGGTTTTCATATTCTAAACCAGATGAGAGATGTTATCAAAACGGAATCCCGAAAGATAAGACAAGTATTGGATAACACCATAGGAAAAATATCTTCTCTTGAAACCTCAATTCAAAATTCTTATAATGAAATGGAGAACCTTTCGGAGGAGATTCAACAGCAAACCCTTGAGAAGCTAGAAGAGCTAAAAACATCCCTTGAAAAATTTAATTCGTTAAGGGATCATCATAAGGAGCTAGTAGTTGATTTTAAAAAGGAGGAGGAAACGCTTAAATCTTCCTTGAGAGAATCTAATACAGTGGTTTCATCATACAATCTCCAGATAAGGGATCTTACAAAAAAACTCCACTTATATAGCCACGATAAATGTCCAACTTGCGAGTCAGATCTTAAATCAGATTTCCATTCAAGTTTAAAAAAAGAACTGGAGGCTGAAAAATCCAAATTAGAGGATAATCTACAAAAAGCAGAACAAGATCTTAAAAAGTACCAGGAGGAGGATATGAATATAGCAAACAGAAAAACATCCTTAATGGAGAAGGGATTGAAGATTAAAAATGCTATAATTGACTTTGGTAATCGCATAAAGGAATTAGAAAGAGAAGGTGCTAACAATCAAACTGAAGCCCTTGAAAGATTGGTTGCTAATCTCCAAAAGGATCTGGATTCCTTGAATGGTGAAAAGTTAAAGGGTGAGGAAAAAACATCATGGCTCAAAACTATTGATGATATTCTGGGAGAGAAGGGGGTTAAACAAATGGCGATAAAAACTATTCTACCATCTTTGAACTCTGAAATTATGGATCTCCTTTCAAAAATGCACTTAGATTATAGGGTAATATTTGACGAGGAGTTTAATGCTTCTATTTACCATATGGGAATTGAGGTGTCTTCACAGACACTAAGTACTGGGGAGATGAAAAAAGTTGATTTTGTTGTCCTCATTGCTATAATGAAGTTGATGAAAATGAAATTTAGCAATATAAACCTACTTTTCCTTGATGAACTATTCAGTTCTGTTGATCCTGATGGTGTTTACTCAATACTTAAGATATTGAAAAATACATGTAAGGAATTAGGACTTAATATCTTTGTGATTAATCACGCACCAATGCCTCATGAAATCTTTGATTGGAAAATGGAAATACAGAAGCTAAATAACTTCTCATCACTTTCTATAGATAAATTCTAAAACCACCTACACCCACTCAAGATATATAAAAGAAAATTATCCTGGGTTGAAGCAACTTAAAAACAGTAGAAATAAAAACCTAAGAGTTTCTAGAGCAGAGTTAGACGCTAAAGGTTTAAAGGGTGTTGCATCGACACTTATACAGCCCGATACTCAGGGCTTTGGTAAATTGGGCATTGGTAAACTACTCCCCTTAAGAATAGACCAAGAATCTTATGATCAAGCATTTTCTAGAAAGGGAGACCCAATTATTTCCAAAAATAGTGTAAAGAAATTCTCATACCTTTTTATAGAATACGAGAACTCGTATATCCCTGGAGGTGATGAAATATTATATTCGTTTGCCGTAGTGGTTCCACTTCAACCGATGACTGTAAACGACTGTGCTTCCCAATTGGGAGTAAAAGCCACTAATGTTACTGGATTGACCCAAAGTCAATATCTAAACGGAACATTCCAACATCCAGTTTACATAAACCAGGATAAACATCTTTTAACCTTTAGATATGCTGAAATAGCAACATTACCACAAACAACTCCTGGAAGATTGGATAACATACCTCTTGGATATCCCGATTTTAATTACAATCCATCTCCAATTACAACTCAAAAGGGGATTTTACCTCAACCTCCATACCCGGATTTTGGAACTAATATGGGGAATACCGGTGCTACAGCTATCGCTGTTGGTGGTACGGTTGGGTTTTTAGACTTGTCTTTAAGAACCCCTCCTACTGTGAGACCTACTTCTTGGAGCTGGAATTTTGGTGGTAGTGGTGCTTCGCCAACTGGATCTACTGCACAAAACCCGACGGTTTCGTTCGGGGTAACCGGTACATATACAGTATCGCTTACCGCATCTAATGCAAATGGCAGTACAACTGTAACCAAAACTAATTTCGTAACCGTATCATAATGTCTGGATTTTTAGAAAAATATAACGTTGACGAGGTATTCTTAAGAAATGTAATTGTCGGTTTGATAAGAAGCTTAAATGAAAAGCTTACTTATACTCAGGTTAATGATCAGCAGGAAATTCTTGAAGTTTATGTGCCTTTCTTCTATTCTATGTCTGGTGATGAATCTTTTTTGCAAGATTTCTACCTGGATTATTTTGACTGTGACGGAAATTCTCCATTTGCTGAGGGTAATTATGACGTGGTTCCTAGAGGCATAGTAAACTTAAATGGTGTAAACATCGATCAAAATGCTTTGACCAATGGATTTGTAAGAGCAACTTACAATGTTGAGGATGTTACCGGACAAATGAAAGCCCTTTCAGCATATACAAACTTTATACCCCTTGTAATGTCTTTTGATATTACTCTTCGTGCTGATACTTTATTGGATACCTTTAAATTATTTCAATCAACTATTAAGACATTCTATAAGGTTTATGACTTTAGTGTTGAATTCGGTGGAATGAGAATTCCTGTTCAGGTTGGATTTCCTGAAGATTATCCAAATGATAAGCAACTTGAATTTTCTTACGGATCTACTCAGAAATACATTGAGACTAAATTTTCAATTACAGTTGAAACATATTTCCCACAAAAGGACCTTACAACTGAAAGATTTAGAGGAAATCTTATGCAGGCTGGTATTAGATTGAACTTAAGAGCGGATGGGATTGGAGATCCTCCTGACTCTAATATGTTCTAATAATCTGTCTCTCTTTTACTTTTTTACATTTTTTGTGTTTTGGTGTTGAATATATAGTGGTAAAGAACTGTTGTATTCTGAATTATGCCTAACAATTTTCCAAATTTTCCACTAGTAGATCCTGGATTAGACGTAAGAATAATAGACGGGTCTAGTAGTCAGACTTTAGATCAGCTTTATTTTGTTGGAACGACTAATAATTATGTAACAAAAGTTGCTCCTAGGGAGGTTTCTAACTATTCTAGCTATGGAAATTTTTGGACAAAGCAGGTTAACGTTCAAGACCAGTTCAAGGATATTTTAGATGGTGGAGATTCCTCAAGCGGAACGTCTCAGTTTGTGGGGCCGGTAATTGGAGGAGAATTTCCAACAAAAGGATCTTTATTAAACCAGACATAAAAAAACAGCAACCTAGATGGCTTTTAGAATACAGATAAGAAGAGACTCTTCTCTAAAATGGAGTACAAATAATCCAGTACTGCTACAGGGTGAATTTGGTTATGAAACCGACACTGACTGTCTTAAAATTGGTGATGGCATTAACCCATGGAATGACCTAGAATACCTGGTCTGTGAAAACGAAACGTTTAACATATTTTCTAATGGCTCCTTTGTTGTAGGAGCTACTGGATTAAACTTTTCTGGGTCTGGTGTCACAGTTACTAACTCAGGAGGTTTGGCAACTGTCTCTATAACTGGTGGTGCTGGAACTACTGGTCCTACTGGAGCAACAGGTCCAGCTGGTGCAGTCGGTGCTACTGGGGCTCAGGGTGCTACTGGGTCTGGAAGTGATATTGGTATATTTGATGAGGGATCTTCAATTCTCTCTGCTGCTACTGGGATTGATTTTAGAGGTGCTGGTGTAACGGTTACTCCTAGTGGCAACACCGCAATTGTTACAATTACTGGAGGAACGGGTGCTGGCGCTACCGGTCCTCAAGGTGAAACCGGTGCAACTGGACCTGCTGGAGCAACTGGACCTGCTGGAGCTGATGGTGCAACTGGACCTGCTGGAGCAGACGGAGCAACTGGACCTGCTGGAGCAGACGGAGCAACTGGACCTGCTGGAGCAAACGGTGCAACTGGACCTGCTGGAGCAGACGGTGCAACTGGACCTACA
>Ga0213859_10000052_pt1 | contig 47856 bp, 71 predicted proteins | sample PICome_2_FD_160133 | JGI IMG/M metagenome (GOLD analysis project Ga0213859, IMG submission 160133) | Coastal seawater microbial communities near Pivers Island, North Carolina, United States - PICO304 | ecosystem: Environmental > Aquatic > Marine > Coastal | place: USA: North Carolina...
TTCCTTTTGGTCGAAGTTTGGCAGAGGCTTGTATCCTCTCAGGAGGGGAGTCTCATATTTCATTGGAGAAATATGAGGGTGTTGGATGTGAAGTTCTTCAAACAGAATCTTTAAGAGCAGAACTACCTACTCCATATATCTCCGATCAGGTTTCTCTGAAAGGGTGTATGGTGGCTTTGTTTTCTGAGAGAATATACAAGTTTGATCAGATCAAAGAATGTTTAGAACTCATGGGGACTTTCCCAAACAGACCTCTGCTTATTGTTGCTCCAATGATACAGGGAGAAGCCTTAGCCACTCTTAAAAGAAATAGAGACGAAGGTGTATTAGAGTGCTATGCCGTAGAGACACCACACGTTACTTGGGGTAGAGGTTGGCTAGATGATTTTGCTTCTTTTACAGGTGCGACAGTCATACAGTCTTTCCTTCATAAAGAATTTGAAGTCCAACACTATGGTTCTGCAAAGGAAATAACAATCCGACCCAAAGAGATGATTGTTGAGCCTTATGACGACCACGCAGAAATAACAGCAGAGAGGATCGACTTACTCTTGAAAGAGGCGAGCGAGTCCCCTCACACTCACACACAAGACTTGTGGAGAAAAAGAGCTTCTGAGCTTGCAGGGTCTTTAATCCGTGTGAAAATTGGAGGAACTACAGAAGCAGAAGCTCGGTGGAATAGAAATAAAGCGGAGAAAATAATGATTTCGATGGGAGATATGCTTCAAAACGGTCACGTTATAGGTGCAATCCCAACTCTTAACAATATAAGGACTGGAAACAAGATTTTAGACCATGCTCTGTCTGCACCTTTGAGAGTCGTAGCTAGAAATAAAGAGGTTTTGGTAGATAAAGCACTAGAAATAGATGAGGTCTACTCCCCTTTTCCCGTTGGAAGGTTGGTAAAATTAGTAGAACGGTCTATTTCTGTCGCCACGACTCTTTGTTCTGTCGGTGCAATCATACACTCAAGGAAATAAGAATGGTAAAACCACCCCTTAGATATGAAATATCTCTCCAAAACATCAATGAATTGAACATCGAGATAGAAATAAGAGAGCGTCTCATTGAGAGCTATCTTAGTATTCAAGAAAAAATCGGAGAGTACGACTATATTGATGAAAGAATTATACACCTAACTAATGAGATGTGTGAGTATATGATAGCTCGCATTTGGGCAGTAGAAGGTGCGAAAACTTTTGGAGACGACTTTGATATTTATACAGAAATAGAAAAAGAATTCCGCAAAAACTTCCCTAATTTAGAGTTCCACAGACCTAAGAATAGAGAGATTGGTTCTGAAGGACGGAGTAAACGGTGATTGAGATCACACAAGAAAGTGTTTACTTTGATCAAGTTGACGCATTATTCCAAAGCTCTTTTGACTATATCGAACGAGCAAAAGACTTACAGGAAGCACAAGAGGAAGGGTCAAAGACCCTTGCCCTTATTCAAGATGGGGTTGCAGTCTGCTTTGCGAACTATCGGGATTATAGAGACTTCGTGTATGTGGAGCATATAGCAACTTTAGAGAGCATGAGAGGTCGCAAGATAGCCTCAACTTTGTTTAACCATTTCATGGGTAATTGGGATTTCTTTGTTGGAGAGGCAAACCTAGCGTCTACTATCGTTCCTACCTATGTGCGTATGGGATTTGTCGTAAATCCATATGATTATCGTGTCCCTGCTTATGGGGGGAACCCTCATTCTGAAAGATATTTACTCTTATCTTACCCAAAAGCGTTAGACCTAGAAACCTACGAAAGAGTTAGGGCTACGATTTTTGAAGACGCATATTTGAAAGGTCAAAAATGATAGAGATTAAAGTCGGTAAAGCCGAAGATCAAGAGGGAGAGACTATTTCTATCTTTGATTTATTCTGAGTTAAAGTCCTGTCTTTGTTTTGAGTTCCCAAGGACCCCAATGACCATGCGTTGAGATCATGTCTGAGAACATAGGCTGATCGTAAACATGAGTATTATTGAAGCGATCTATTTGCCCTAGAGCATAATAGAGACGCTTGTCTATTTTTATATTTCTACCATTAGAGAAGTCGAGCACCTCACCCCCGTCTTCGCACCAACAGTGCCCATAAGAAATACCTTGTAACTCCCCTTGACCCATAACCTCACCATGAACAAGTCTTAGGTTAGGGTTTCGGTAAGCATTGTCCATGAAGTATCTTCCGTTAGCTTCATAGCAATCACCAAATTCAGATGCGAGCTTCTTCATTTCTGTGGGTCTGACCCGTACTTTCTTCTTGGGAAGCTCATCGAATATTTCTAAGCTCTCCAAGTATCTGTTCGCTACTATTTCAGATAGTTTCATAAGATTTATCTCCTTTATCGTATATATACCTAATAACCCATAAACAAAGAAAAGAGATAAGAATGATTTTAGGCTTAGACCCCTCACTCAGAAACTTTGGTTGGGTGCTGATGGAAGATGACGGCACATTCTTAGACAAAGGAATGATGTCAACAGGGGCAAAGATGGTTTTTGTCCAAAGATACATATTTCTAAGGGAGGGTCTAAGAGAAATAGTCAGAGACATCCGAGGACGCTATCCTGACAAAACTCTTCGAGTAGGTATTGAGTCTCCTATCTTCAACGACTTATACTCTGAAGGCATGTATGGGCTGTTTCTTTATAGTAATGAAGCACTCATGCTTGAGAAATGCGATACTGTCTATTTAACTCCAAACCAAGTCAAAGCTCACGCTTCTTCATTTCTTAACAGACCTAAAGGTTGGAGAATGCAGAAAGCTGATATGGTAGATGCCGTAAAGAAAGCAACAGAAGGACAAGGTGCGAAGCGTTGGAACCACCACCAAGCCGATGCTTATTGGGTTGGAAAAACAGCAGGTAGATTTTGGCAACTATATACAGAAGAAATAAGTGTAGATGAACTCTCAGAGTTAAAGAAAAAGCACTTCACGTCTTTAGAGAAATATGTCCGAGGTAAAAAAGCAGGACGTATTAAAAGGAAAGGAATAATGCACAAAGAAGACGACAGATTTTTTGTTTGGTCTGAAGATTAAAAAAAGAAAAAAGATTATATAAGACACCTGTGACGTTGATCTAACCTTTTGAAAATGGAGGGCTATAGATGCCTAAGAAAAAAGAAACCACACAAAAAACAACCACAAAAAAAGCAAACCTCATGTCAGCGGCAAAAGCCGTTGCTTCTGCCCTCAAAGAAGATCACGTTGTTGAGCTTGATACCGAGTCTCTTTCACGAAGTCTCCCACATATTTCTACAGGAAGTATCGCTCTTGATTACTTGATCGGTGGAAAAGAAAATGCTCAAGGTGTACGCCCTTGTCCCGGCGTCCCTAAAGGCAAGATCACAATGATGTATGGGCTTCCTAGTGCAGGAAAGACAACCATCGCTCTTCAGACCTGTGCTCAAGTCTGTGCTGAAGGTGGTACGGCAGTCTATATAGATTGGGAGCATGAGGTTGACCACCGCTATGCTGAAGCTCTTGGTGTCCCTGTGACAGACAAGAGTCAATTCTTACTTATCCAACCCGACACTATGGAGATCGGATTGAAATACCTCTTTGTTATGGCAAAAGAGGGTGTCGATCTGATCGTCATCGACTCTGTAGGTGCGGCTGTCCCCCAATCCTTCCATGAAAAGAAAGAAGGAGAGACGATGGCGGTCGGATTGACGGCTCGTCTGTGGAGCCAATACCTGCCCAAGATTAAGAGTCTCATCAAAAAGACGGAAACCGCTATCATCGGCATTTCTCAGCTAAGAGAGTCTATTGGAGGTATGTCTTTTACAGGACCTAAGCGTACCCCACAAGGAGGCAAGGCTTGGACTTTCTATAACTCTCTACAAATTATGTTAAGAGTCGTTGGGAAAGAAAAAGGCAAAGAGTGGGACGCTATGTCGGGTAAATACCAAGAGACTGTACTAGGAGCACAAGTACGGGCAAAACTCGACAAATGTAAAGTATCAGACTCTGCTCACAAAGAAGTGGATTTCTATTTGATGAGTGGATCGGGTGTAGACAATGTGCGTACCGTTATCGAGCTAGGAATTAAGACTGGGGTTATCAACAAAGGTGGTGCTTGGTATCGTTGGAACGCTCCCGAAGGTGAGATTAAAGGGCAAGGGCTTCCAAACTTCACAGAACAACTCTCTGAAGAACACATCTCTGCAATCTTCGCAGAGGTTAAGCCCTATTTGGCAGAACCTAAGAACACCTCAGAACCTAAGAAAGAGATCGCAGAAGGGCTTGATTTAGATGCAGATTTGGATGACATGATCGCAGACCTTTAAGTCTACTTTTATGCTCCTAAACTCCTAAACCTTACTATATAAATAGGGTGTGGAAGAATATTCCATACCCTATTTGTTTATGAGAGACAAAAAATGAAAATAAAGATAAAAAACTTCCAATCTATTAAGAGTGCAGAAATAGAGGTAGAAGGACTCACCGTCATAACAGGTCCCAATAATATTGGAAAGTCTGCTCTCGCAAGGGCGGTGGGAGGTCTGTTCTCTAACTTGAGAGGAAATAGCTTTGTCCGTAGGGGGGAGAAATACTGCTCTGTCGAAATTGTATTTGACGACACTGAGAGCGTTTCGTGGGAGAAAGGTAAGAGTAAGAACAACTATGTTGTCAATGGGGCTACTATTTCTAAAGTAGGGAACAACGCCCCCGAAGAATTAGAAGCATTTAAAGTGATACCTGTTTCTGTTGACGGCAAACAGATATGGCCTCAGATCGCAAAGCAGTTTGAACAGATATTCTTATTAAACTTACCTCCCTCTGCTATTTCTTCGGCGTTATCTGACGTGGAGAAGATAAAGAAACTTGAAAGTGCCTCAGCTTTGTGTCGGAAAGACGTAAGGGACATCAAGTCCCGTCTTTCAGTAAAAAGAGAAGACTTAGATAAAACACAGAGTCTTTTAGATTGTTTTAAGGACTTTGACTTCTCTATCTATGATCAGATTAAGCAGTCAAAAAAAGAGATAGAGGAAACAGAGCTTCTACTAGAAAAGCTCTCTTCTTTGCTTGAAGAGAAAGAAAAGACAACCGAACTTATAGCCACGCTAAGGAAAGCAGACGTGACCATAGAGGAGGCAGATTTCTCTGAGTTCTCAACTTTGCCGAGCTTGATTTCTCTGAGTGTAAGTAGAAAGAAAAGCTACAACACTAAGTCAAGCATACAGTACTCTCTCAGAGGTTTAGAGATTAAACCAACGTCTCAAGTTGAAGAAATAGACAAGACGCTCAATGTAGCAAATAAGCTCTTATCTAAAAGAAATAAGATCGAGAAGCTAAAGGCTCTTTCTGAAGAAATAAAAGAAGTGGACTTGCCCGAGATTGAAATACCCGAAGACTTTTCCCCCATGAGAGCTAAGAAGGAGAAGTTGGAGCTAGGGATCAATCTAGCAAAAAACGAAGTTGCCAAAGTAGACTCTCAACTTGAAGAGCTACACTCCCATATCTCCGAAGGGGTCTGTCCTCTTTGTCTGAGAGGAGAAGACAAATGACCATAAGATTAATATGGAGAACAGACGTACATCTGTCAGACAAGACACCTGCAAGAAGAACAGGAAATTGGACGGATGACGTAATAAACAAGTTGAGTTGGATAGGGAAAAAAGCCGAAGAAATAAATGCCGACGCTGTGTTAGATGGAGGGGATTTCTTTGACGTTAAGTCTCCAACTAAGAATTCACATGCTCTTGTCCGTAGGGCATGTGAAGTCCACAAGAAATACCCCTGTCCTGTATATGCCCTTGTTGGAAACCATGACGTTAAGTATGGAGACATTGAGTATCTCCCCGAACAACCTCTTGGAGTTCTTTTCTCTTCTCAAGTATTTCTTCAATTTGGAGACGAAAAAGAAATAGTCTTTGAAAAAGAAGGGGTGAAAGTAAGAATTGTCGGCATACCGTATCATGGGGTGGAGTACGATTTCGATAGGCTAAAATCCTTGAAGAAGAAAGACGAAGACTACCTTTTAGTTGCTTGCCACTTGCTCGCTCGAAAAGGAAAGACAGGCTCTATGTTCGAGAATGAAGATATAGTTGGGTACGATTTCCTAAATACTATTTCTGAAGTGGATGTTTGGTTTTTTGGACATTGGCATAAAGACCAAGGCATCACAAAACTCAAAAATGGAGCACATGTCGTAAACGTAGGTTCTTTGACAAGAGGGGCTTTACACTTAGACGACTTAGATAGGAAACCTTGTGTCGTAGAAGTCACTGCTAACTCCAAAGAAATAAAATGCGTAAGACATAATGTCCCCGTTTTAGATTCAGAGATTGCATTTAAACTAGAAGAAGCTCTTAGAGAACGTGAAGACCTAGATAGGATGGTAGAGATCGTAGACAAGATGAAGGCTATTTCTAAGGAAGGTTGGGCGTCTATGACTCTTAAAGAGCAAGTAATGGGTATAAAAAGCATCCCAAATGAAGTTAAAGAGATGGTTTTGTTTTACCTAGATGAAATATCTTGATTAAACGATATAACTATTTTCAGAGTTTCTTAGTTTTCTGAGGAGAATAAAATGAAAAGACTATATTGGTCATCACTAAAAATGATGAGAGAGTGTCCTCAAAAATATTTGTGGCATAAGGGACACCCAAAACACGACTTGGGTCAAGGCTTTGGGAAAAAGAAGCCCCTCCCTGAAGACCATCAGAAAAAATCTGAACATAATAAGCTCATGGGGAGCGTACTCTCTAAAGTGGTTGAAGATGTCTACAACAAAGAGCTTTGGAGAGAGCCAAAAAACTTAATGTCTTTTGTCGAAGAAATAGCGAGAGAAGAGTTTGAGAGGCTAGAGAAAAGACATTACTGTCTTTGGACTTATATGACCCGTGATGATGCGATTGAAATCTGCGTAGAAGGAGCTAAGAATTTTCTCCGCATCATGAAAGAAAATAGGCTACTAGGGGCTTGGAATAAGTCAGAGCTTGCAATGACACCAATACTTAACAAGTATGTCTCCGCTTGTGGTATTGCTGACTTAGTGATCAACTACGACAACGACAAGAACGTATTTATCTTTGACGGTAAGAATGCGATGACGCCGGGGAAATACGAAGATGAAGATCAGCTACGATGGTACGCTATGTGTTTTCGTCTTGAGTATGACGTAATGCCAAAAGGTCTTGGTTTCTTTTATTTCAGATACCCCTCCACTAACCCACCTGAAAAAGAAGAATGGAAAAAAGACTACGATTGGACTGGACTTATCACAGTAGACTGTGATATAAATGACGTTAAGAGACTTGCAAAAGAAGCAATCGCCACATCTAAAGCAATACACAAAGGTAAGTTTGAAGCCAACCCTGCCCCCAAGCATTGTGGTTTCTGTGATTACGAGCCTGTTTGCCCTCAAAGACAAGCACAAAAAGAAGCAAATGCAAAAAAAAGAGGGCTGAGGAAACCTAAACCCGAAGTTATTGTAAATGAAGACGAACCTGCAATCGTTTCTTTAGATTTCGGAAAGAAACTCTGAAAAAAAACTATATAAAGACTTTGAAAGGAGAGCTGAATTGGAAATCGAAGAGATAATCAAAAAAAGAAACGAGTTGGAGCAAAGAAAAAGCCGACTTCTAGGTAAAATGGAAGTTGCTATTTCAACTCTGTCTGAAATAGACAGTAAGTTCCAAGAGATGGGTATTGACCCCTCCAATGTAGAAGTCGAGATAGAAAGACTCCAAAGAGAGAGAGAAGAAAAAATTAAGTCTCTTAAAACATCTTTAACTCTAGCTGAGAAAGCAATAACCGCAGTAGAAGAGAGTGTGAACAACCTATGAAGATTACTATTTCTAAAAATGACCTTAAAGAGGGCTTAGATCGTGCCTCTAGCACGTTGGGCAAAGGTGAGGACATTACGTCTCATTTCTTATTCTCTCTGAAAAATGAGAATAGCTGTGACGTATTATCTTGTGACCCACCTCGCATGTTCTCCTCTATCCCCCTTGTAGGAGTAAAGTGTGAAGGAGAGGGTCAGTTCACGATTGATGGTAAACGACTACTACAAGCAATCAACAGCATTGATGGGCTGATTGAGATCACACACTCTGGGGGGGATATTTCCTTTAAGAGTGGTAAGGGTGAGCTGACTTTCAGTTCTCTAAACCCTGCTAACTTCCCACCTTGGGAGACTATGCTCTCTGAGAGCACTCTCGCAAATGAAGACGGTAACTTCACCACTTCAGTTATGAACGAAGCATTAAATAGTCTTCGACCATATTGCTCTCAGAACGAACAACGCCAACCCGAACTCTGTATGGTTCTATTCAAAGAGGGTAAGGCGTTCGCTTGTGACGGGTTTGGACTCGCTATGGCAAAGTCTGAGGACTTCGATGACGTAGAGTTGAAGGTTCACTTCAAGGATATTTCTTCTCTAGGGAAGTTCCTAAAAGCATACGAAGGTGAGGAGCTACAAATCTTAAAGGGAGAGAAAGCCACTTTCTTGAAAGTCCCTAATGGTTCAACCATAGGTCTTATGAATATCCCATTTGATATGCCAGACAAGATCACGACACAGTATGCAGATGCTTTCGATTGGACTCCTCGTAGGGTGTGGAAGTTCAATAAGGCGAGCTTGCTCAATGCTATTTCTTTCTTGTCTTCAGGTGCGAGTGATGGAGATCACGCCATCACTTTCACTGACTCTGAAGAAGAGGCTTTCACAAGCCCACAACTAGAGATGAAACCTTCTAGTGGCAAAGGAGTACTCAGCTATTCCTTGGACTCTATTTCTTTCAAGCCCGAAGAGGGGGTTGAAATAGACCTCGCACAGATCGAAGACTTAGGAGAGCGTATGTGGGTGAACCGACACTTGCTTGATAAGTCTGAAGAAGAAGCAGACATCAAGGTGTGGAGATTTAACGCTCTTTTCATGAAACGTGCGATAGATGTAATCACGAAAGAAGACATCATTTTCGGATGCAATCAAGAAAACGAGAAGCGTGGATACATGGTCTTTAAGAATTTAACTTCAAACAACGTAGACATTACTTCTGTTGTAGGTTGGATTGTGTAATGTCTTTAGAAGAACGCTTTTTAAAACTCAAGACTCTCAAAGAGTCTGAGGAGAACAGAAATAATTCACTCCTAAAAGAAATAGCGTTCTTAGAGGCAGACCTTGATGTTAAACAGCAAGCCCTCTCTCTTCTCGACATGCTTGCAGAGAAAGAAGTCGAGGAGGGAGTTAACTCTTACGTCCATCTTCTTGAAGAAGGGTTGAAAGCAATCTTCCCCGAAAAAGAAATAGGACAAGTTGCAGAGATAAAAAAAGTAAGAGGTAAAGTCGCAGTCCAACTAAAAACCACAGTCAAAGGAGAAGACGGGATTTTAGTTGAAGGCGATGGTCTTGAAACTTTTGGGGGAGCTGTCGCTACTGTTCAAAGCCTATTGCTGAGGGTATGCTTAATTCTTAAGCGTGATCTAAGACCTTTCTTGATCTTAGACGAGACTTTCCCTGCAATAGACGAAGAACGCACTGAGCTTTTTGTGTCTTTTTTAAAGGCTCTTTGTCAACGTCTTGGCATGAAGATCATTTGTATCACACATAAAGCCTCTATCGCTGACTTAGCTGACAGAGCCTACAAGATTTCTGCCACTAAGAATGGTGCTAAGTTCACCAAAGTTTGAGGTTTTCCTAAGATGAAAAAAGAAGGGAAAGTAAAACATAAGCTCAAACAGGTTACATTCCGTACTGTGAAGAAAGAGGTGCGAAAAGCGACCTCTAAGAAACCCTGTAACTGCAAACACAGCGGTCTTGTCAAAGGACAAGCAAGTGAGCCTTTGTTTTACGTTTGCCTTTTAGAATCTGAAGAACCCAAACAATGGGAAGGGATGATTTGCGACCCTTCTGTCCCAAACACCTGTCCTTTCTTCAAACCCTCTAAAACAGAAGAAGAAATAGAGAAAGAGGTAGACGCCACTCTAAAGAGTGGAAATATGGGAACCATCGCCTCTAAATATCCCGATATTGCCGCTCTCCTTTGGGTATTATCTGAAGAAAAAGAAGGAGACACAGATGAAGAGGATTGAAATAGTAAATATAGAGTCTAATAAGACTCCAATATTTCTTGAGTTGCCTGTACCTGAACTTACTTTCCCTTATCTTGTAGGAAACCCAAAAAAAGGTGGAGAGCTACTTTCTTGGGTTGAGAAGCCCTCTGCTAGAAGTACAGTCCTTTCTTGGGGGCTTTCTTGTAGTTTAGAAGAAATAGAAGAGTGTATGCAGAACTTGGCTTTTAATAGAGGACGTTCTGAAAAATGGGAAACGAACGATATAAGCATGGAGAAGGCTAAGAATTATTTTAGCTCTATCGGAGTTGACAAAATACAAGTCAATGACAACATTATCACCCCCAAAGACCCCTCTTTGTTAGGGTCTGTCATCGTCATCAAAGGAAAGAAGTACCCTTTGATACACAATGTAAAACGAGGACTTTGTTTCCTCAGAGGAGAATAAAATATGGATCGTTGGAAAGCAGGAGAAGACATTCAAGAGTCTATCCGCACTCTTGTCGGAGAAGCCCACCCACACTTGGCTGATATTGTAGACGACATTATCGTCATCTTCAGAGAAAAGGCTAGTAAGAAAGGTGGCATCCCCGTACTTGGAAAGACAGGCAAAGCTCCTGCACTCTTAAGTCTTTTAGGAGAGCGACAGTATAAGTTCATCGTAGAACTAGGGGCAGATACTTGGACAGACCTCGATGAAGCACAGCGTCTCGCTCTGCTAGACCACCAACTTTGTTATATCGGTGGAGAAGAGGATGAGAAGACCTGTGAGATGAAGTACCATCTCAACGAGCCTGATATTTCTTATTTCAGTGGAGAGGTTGAGCGTCGGGGACATTGGCGACCCGATCTGACTCCACCAAAAGAAGAGAGTGAAGACACACCTGAGATGACTCAATCTGAACAACTTGATCTCCTCTTAGGAGAAGAAGAGCAAGACTAAGGAAACAAAAAAATGAGCGGAGCTATTTCTTTCCAAGAATACCAAGAAGCCACAAGACAAACCGCCAAATATCCTACCAACCAAGCACTTGAATATCTCTCTCTAGGGATTGCAAGTGAAGCAGGTGAGGTTGCTGGCAAAATGAAGAAGTGGATTCGTGATGGTGATTCTAAAATGACACACGAAGAGTGGGTGGAAGCTATGTCTTCAGAGATTGGAGATGTCCTTTGGTATGCGGCACGTCTCGCAGATGAGCTTGGGCTTGATCTCCACCAAGTTGCACAAGACAACATGGACAAGCTCTTAGATCGTAAAGCTAGAGGCGTTATAGGAGGTTCGGGAGACAAGCGTTAATAAACACGCACATTTTCCGAATTTGACTCCACAAAAAAGGGAGGTAGATTATTTATCTGCTTCCCTTTTTTGTGAATAGAGGAGTTTTAGCATGTACTATTTAAGAGACAAAATTACGAGTCTGCCTTATTTTAAGTTTTTCCAAGTCAAGAAATACTATATGAGGGTAGTTGCTGAAAAAGAAAAAGAAAAAGCAAATGAGACGGTAAAGTCTGAAAGAGTAGACGTGGTAGAGATAAGTAAGTCTGCACGTCTATATTTAGAGAATCAAAGGAGAATGCAAGTTGATCATCATCCAAGCACCGACAGCACAGACAGCAAGTGACACGCTTGATCTAAAACCCCCACCAGCTCTTACTATCGGAGCTGAATTTGGGAGTTTTGTACTGAAAGGCTCCAAGTACACTTCTGCATACTGTCAGCCTAAAGGTTCAGAGTTCTACGGGCAAGCACTCCCTAAAGACGACTACAGAATACCTGTAATTGGAGAAAACGAAGTCGTACTCATCAAAGAAATAAACCCTCAAACTATAGCTGGTATTATGAGAGCTATGGGTCTTGAGGAGACTTGCTTCACTCAAGAAATTGTTTCTTCTTTTTGGAATGAGCTTAAATACACGCACAAAAAAGAAATAGATTTAAGAGTCAAAAAAACCATTGAGTATATTGAAGATAAGAGATTGGCTACTTCACATTACATCTACAACACAGATGTGTCTGAGATCGTGAAGGAATGTGTCGATTTCATCGTCAATGTAATCAACAACCCAATTACGATAGTAGAGAATAATAAAAACTTAGACACATGGGTGTCTTCGTCTCCGTATAATATTGTGGTTCGGAAGAGTATTTCTGAAGATACAAGCGAAATGTTCACAGACCCCACAGGTCATACAAACGATGTTTGTATTTCTTATAAGAGCAGAAAAGGTGAAGTTATTATTTCTTCCACAGACCCAAGAATAAATTGCAGAGATTTCTCTACGTCCAAATGGGGATTAACTTGGGGTCGTTCTTCAAAGTCCGGCTCACCTGCACTTAAAGTAGTTACAGAAGAAGAGTTCAATGAAACGATTAAAGAGTTGACTGAGTATGTGAAAGAGAAAACATACCGAATGTAAAAGCGAGAAGACTTGAAAAACTTAGAAAAAATAATAGTAAGCCCACCTTTCAGCAACTTAAGAATCCTATGCCCTCCAAAAACAACAAGAGTCCTCGGCACATATACGCTTGAAAAAAGAAAAGGACTTTGGAGAGTCTTAACCACCCTCAAAAAAATAGAAGGAGGGTGGGTGAACAATGTCGGTCTTAGAAATGGGGGTATCTATTCTGTACCAAATATCAGAAATACCATCATTTCTTTCAGTGCGTTAGAAGAAAAAGACTGGCACGTTGCCCTGCAAGAACTCAAGCTGAAAGACAAAATATCAGGCATAGAAATAAATATTTCTTGCCCTAACGCTAAAGTCAAAAACATAAGCTCGAAGCTACTTGAAGAAATAAAGCAGAGCTTTGGGTTTGTTATTCTTAAAGTCCCCCACCATATTTCACTTTGCAATCTCATTAACCTAGTGGACATGGGTGCAGACTTCATACATATTTCAAACACAGCCCCTTCATCTGAGGGTGCGGTGTCAGGGACTCCACTCCTACATAAAAACCTGAACACGATTTCTCTAATAAAAACCTTTCGTCCTGCGGTAAAGGTAATAGGTGGTGGGGGCATATATTCTTTAGAATGCTTAAAGAAATATGAAAGTGCAGGGGCTGACCATTTCAGCTTAAGTACAGCTTTAATAAACCCAATAAACGCAAGAAAAATAGTAAGACAATATTACGAGGAGAATTGATGATTTGTGTAGGATTAGACTTCAACCAAGACCAAGACTTGACGAAAATGAAAAACTTGGTCGAAGAAATAGAAGACAAAGTGGATTTCTTCAAATTAAATCCGGCATTCAATCCCACAAAAGTAAAAGAAATCTCTGATTTCCTAAATGAGAGAAATAAGAGTTGGATATATGACGGCAAGCTTGGAGACGTGCCACATACGAATGAGAAATATGCGAGCTACGTCTATGACTATCTTGGTGCAAGTGGATGTACTCTTAACCCTTATGTCGGGTTAGAGTCTTTAAGACCTTTCCTATCCTATAGAAATAAGATGAACTTCATCTTGTGTCGCACAACCAACGAAGATAGCGATACAGTTCAGAACCTCGTTTGGAGAAAAGTCGTAGATTTCGCCAAGAAAGAAAAAGCAAGTATAGTCTTCCCTTCAAACATATATTCTAACTTTAGCCATCTGTTGATTGAAGTTAGCAAAGAAATAGAAGACGGTTATGTCCTGTCTCCAGGAATTGGAGTTCAAGGAGGTTCTGTAGTTTTCAACCTCCCTAATGTCATCTATTCTGCAAGTAGGTCTGTGATAAACTCTGAAGACCCTTCTTTCGCTGTTCAAGAAATGAAAGCTAATCTGACTCTTCAAACTCCTACTATTTCTTTGTTAGAGAAGATCGAGAATTGGGGTTTAATTAAACAGGGCGATTTTACTTTAAGTAGCGGAGTACGTTCAGATTTCTATGTAGACATGCGTGAGCTAAGTTCAAAGAAAGGTATGTTCAAAGAGATTGTCCACCTTCTCTCCCTGAGAGTAAAAGAAGACAACTCAATACTTGGAGTAGAGTCAGGCTCTATCGGTGTTTCAGCCTGTGTCGCACAAACATTAAATAGAAGATTTGGTTATGTCCGAAAAGAAAGTAAGAATTATGGTACTGAGAAATATGTGGAGGGGCTTCATTTAGAGGAAAATAAAAAAGTCACCATCATAGAAGATGTAACCACAACAGGAAGCTCGGTCGTTTCAGCTCTAAAAAAAGCCAGAAATTCTGGACTCCAAGTAAATCAAGTTCTAGCTATCGTAGAGAGAGGTGACGAAGCTAGAAAGGCTCTTAGTACACTAGAAGTGGACTTCCAAAGTCTAGTAAAAATCTGACTTAATTTTGTAGACGTTAAATAAACCTACAACTAAGCACCTCTTTTGTAATCTTGTCCATATTGACAATATCCCAAAGAGGTCTTTTTCTTAAAATAAAACTTAAAGGAGAACCTTCATGCAAGTGCTTGATTTCTATGCACCTTGGTGTGCCCCTTGTAAAAGAATACTACCTTTCGTAGAGAAATTCTCTACCGAAGAGAACATCCCATTAAAGAAGATCAATGTTGAAGACAATCGGAACATGTTTAACCGTTTTGGAGTAAAAACAGTACCTACTCTGATTTTGGTGGACGAGAACAACGAAGAAATCAAACGAATCACAAACCCCAAAAATCTCGAAGATATTCGATCTATATTGAGTTGAAGTCTTAGTTTCTTTATTACGCCCATTTCCTGTACATAAAAAAAGGGCGTAATAAAGATGGAAGATCAAGTAATCATTATTATTGACCAAGATGGAGTCATGACTGTCTTTGTCAATAACGAGGCTGAAGTTACAGAAGAACAGATCAGCCTCGCTACTTCTATCATCTTGCTTGACGACCCTTCTTTCGTTTTGAAGTCCGTCATATTTCTCGAAAAGAAATTTAACGAGATTTTATTTTTTGTAGAGAGTTGGTGGAAAGGCTGGTTTAAACAATGAGTTACGACCTTTTAAAACAGTTAGAAATAAGAGTTGCAAACTTAGAGAGATTTCAGTCTGCACAAACAGAAGAGCACCGTTTCTTTGATAATCCGCAAGCAAGGGAAGTCAGAGAGTTCTCCGACACTAGAGCCTTGTCTAATGACCCTACAGTCGCTTTAAACGCTGTGGATAAAGCTGACAGTCCCGACAGAGACAAAGAAAAAGCGGTGCAACAGGCTGTAAAAGCTCCACCCACCGTGAAAGACAATCTGAACCAAGAGGCATCTAAGAGCTTCTCCACACTACATAGGTTAGTAGTAGAAACCGCTGAAGATGAGCCTTCTTTGCCAAAGAGCTTCAAAGAAGCACCAAAAGCTCAAAAAGTGAAAACAAGGAGAGAGAAAGAACAAGAAGCGATTAAACTCGCTTATATGAGAAAGAGATGTAAGTAATGTCTACAAAGTTAAACTTAAGCTCTGAAAGCGTAGAAATACTATCTACGCCCGACCGATTTCCTGTAACTATTTCCTCCGCTTTAAGAAATAGTGGGTGGCTTGGAGGTCAGTTTGTTAAGTATGTTGAAAACGAAAATAATGTCTCTGAGTTTACTGTAGATAAATCTAAAGGAGTGTATTCTTCAGGGTTTCTTCTTTTTGGAGGAGAAAACTACTCCGACCCTAGAACCTCGACGTACAGAAACTTCACTTCGTATCAAAACATGATTGGACTGCCGACAGCAGTAGGTGGCTCTAACGTAGTTACCATGATCAGTGGTGGAGCAAGATGTTTGTTCCTCAACTATGAAACTATTTCTTTGAATGGGCAGGGGCAAAGAGCAGGAGGCGTAGCACAGTTCACATTAAATGAACCACTTAAGATTAGCGAGAATGGTCTCCTTTGTAATGACCCCGACAACCTGCTCTTGCTTGCTACAGGAGGGCAACAAACTTTAACTGTGGGTTTTTGTTGTAAGACCCCTACTTCAGAAGACTTAAGGCTTGGAGTTGACCTTAAATACTAAGGAGATCAAACATGAAAGTAATCTATAGAAAGATCGCATCTCAATATCTGAAAACCGCTCGATTTGAACTTAAAAGATCAAGTGGGTGGGATATGGATTCTGACAGTTTAACTAAAACTATAGAAGTCTTTAAAGATGGAGAGTTCTCAGGGACGTTTGAAGCTACAGTAAAACAAGTCAGCCTCAAAGAAATATCTAAATATTTATGTGCTGAAGAAATGATAGAGCTTATAAGCCAACATCAAGACCTTGTAGACACTACAGGGAAAGTATATGTCGCAGAGGTCATCAATTCGTTCCTATATGAAAAAGCTAAAGGACAAGGGATAGGTACGAAAGGGTACTTAGAGTTAGCTAAGTACATATATGAAACCAAAACTAGCAGAAAGCCATTCTTATTTATACCTAACTACTGTAGCTCACACACTACCTCGCCAAGTGCGATTCGTGTGTGGCAATCACTAGCTAGGAAATACCCTTCAAAATATGAAGTAGTTGTGATTAACCGATAAGTCTGAGTAATTTATCTTACTCGACTTAAGTCGTTTAAAATCAGACAGGCTCTAAAGAAAACATCCATTTAGCAAGCCCAGAACGATCATCTAGCGTTCCGATTCCGTCTCCATCATAGATTTCTTCCACTAGCTCATGTTGAGCCGTGTTATCCAAAGTTACTTTATTTGTACCTCTATCGAGATTCATTAAAATAATCTTAGCAAAACCATAACCTCTAAGGTTCATTTCAACTGCACGAACTTCTGCGTCAGTCAAAACATAACTGTCGCCTCTTGCAGAAGTTCTTTCGAGTCTTGCAACTCTTATTTCTAAGTCTCTCAGTACTGAGCTTGCTGTTCTCATATGTCTCATATCGGATTTACCTTTCAGGTTTGCATTTCTATATCCAAGAAAAGAGTTAGCTTTATTGAATTGGTCTTGAGAAGTTACAGGGACAACCCAAGCATCACCACCATGACTCTTAACATTTCTCACAGACTGCTCTGCTTCTCTCTTGTCGAGTTCTTCCGCATAGACCATAACGTCTCCGGAACGTGGGTCTCTGACGTGTACGTTATACCATAAGATTCGTGAGGATGCTTTTTCCATTTTTTATCTCCGTTCTTTCAACATAAGTGCTCTTCTAATAAAAAATCTATTAGAAGCAGTTCTTTGATGCTTAACCCCAAAGAAATAACGACTTAGTTCAAAATAAAGTTCAACATCCTCTTGTATTTCACTAGCCATTACAATTCTTAAAGGTGTGGATTTTAGATTCCCATACTCATCCATCCAAGAATCTACGATGTGCTTTGCTAAATCACTTTCGGAGATACTATAATTAGTAATATCCCCGTGTGGCATTGTATGTCTGCTCCATATATCATGTAACTTAGAGTCCCTAGAAAAAGCACCTTCAAGTATTCCTATGATCTCATCTCTGTATTTCTTATGCCTTTTCAACAATTCGGCTACTATTTTGTAGACACTATCGAGATTAGGTCTGAAGGATGCTTGTTTCACACTCAAACCTCTACTCTTTAGCATAAGGTATTTCTTAACGAGAGAAGCAGTTCTTTGATGTTTAACCCCAAAGAAATAGTGTGACAGGTTGAAATAAAGCTCTCTGTCATTTCTAATTAAGTCTACTAGCAGTAACTTAAAGTGCATTGTAGGTTTTGTTGCTTTGAGCCAAAAGTCTACTATCTCAATAGCCAAATCTTTAGGGCTGACACTATCGCTAGAGACACCCATTACACGTCTAGCCCACACCTCAGTAGACTTAGAGTCCTTAGAAAAGTACTTTTCAAGTATTTTTATGAGCGTGTCTCTATATTTCTCAGGTCTTTTCAACAACTCACTTACTATTTCATTTGCCCTATGGAAATCAGTTCTGAAGGACGCATATCTTGCAGTCTTATTATGCTTATTATCCCACGCCTTCCACTTGTCATAGGAAGGACTAGATTTCTTACTTGGGTCGTGTCCCCAATTTCTAAGACTTATCTCCCACTTTGACATCCCCGTATCACCTACAGGCTGTCCAGGTTTCCCACCCAACATCCTTGAGTTGAAACCGTTTTCTTGAGAAGCATTGTCGAAGTCTTTTGCAGACCAGTCTTTCATAGGTTTTATTTTTCTTCTCTTAATCCTATGAAAAGAGTCGTACCCCGACTGTATGTCGCCCTCTTCTTCAGCCCTCTCTCTATTTAAAGAAGCTAAGAATCTGTCATCGTTCTCTGCCCAAGAAAGAAGCTCCTTCTCACTCATATTTATGAGCTTTTCCCATTTTTCATAAATTTCTTTCTTCTCTTCGTCAGTTCGAGCTTTTGCTATTTTCATGTTTGTGCCTCCTTCTCTCAAATAATTAGTATAAAGAGACTATTTTAATCTGAGAAATAGACCCAATCTTCTACGACCGAAAGAGGTACTTCCCAATATCGGTGAGCTACACCACACCCCCATTCTATGACAATCGCAAAACCCGAACGAATGTCGATAACCACCCCTCTTATTTCGATCAAAGAACCTTCAAGTAAATACTTGAACTTCACTCTACTAAAATAAGAAAGCGGCACTAATCTTAACCTGTTTAGTGCTATTGACTCTCTATGTATTTCTAAGTCAATATTAACCCTAATCATCATATCCCCATAATCTTCAGTCTCACATTCTGTAGGACCTCTAACTATAGCGATAACATTCCGAAGAGAGCACGATCTGACTTCACCCTTCCTATTAAACAAGACAAGTGAAGTCGGATTTCTAAAATAATAAACTCTCCATACCTCATACCCTTTTATGAGGACATCCTGACCTGCCCTAACTACCATCAATACCGATTCTTATTTCTTCCTCTCCCTCGGTTGTTCCAATCATAGTAAGGGTTAGGAATAAACTTTGGAGGAGCGACAGGTTTTCTAGGACGGTAGCTCTTTCTATTGGGAGTCACGTCAAGGTCCCACTTCTGTCTCTGCTTCTTAATGATGTGTGGGGGTACTCCGTGTATGTTTCTTTCAGAAAGAGAAGAGTCGTTCAATCCACCGTCGTAGAGAGAAATAATGTGAATGTCAAAACCCAATTTCTCAGCTAAATCAAAATAAGGTTGACACTCCCACTTCCGACAAAAAGTGTTGTGTACCACAACAACTTCATTCTCCCCCATCAGACTCTCACAAACTTCCAAACACCAACTGTGGGCTTCTTTGAAACTTTCGTGATCAAAGACATACTCCCCATCTTCTGAAAGGAAATAGTCATCCACGCTTATTGAGTCTCTCCTATCATGACCCTCACAAATCAAATCTGCAAGTGTCGTCTTCCCACTCCCACTCAACCCTCGAATTAAAAACAAACGCCTCATTCTTCACTTTCCTTAATCTTGAGTGTTTAACCAAGACATACCCATCAGTCTGTATATTTTCTACAACTGAATTATGATCACTCTCTTAGGTTCTTTTTTCTCTTTTTCTCGAACCTCTTCTACAGTAGGAGGAGGAGGCTCTGGTACTCTTAAGTAAGGACGATCACCTTCTTGGTATTCTTTCTTCAAGAGTTCTTCCATGACTAACAGCGTGGTGTCAAACATAATCTGTACTCCTTTATTTTATGTGCCTAATATTATCGTATCTTATTTTCCTCAAGTTCAGAAATAATCCTTGAAGTTTTTTGATACGAGTCGTGTATTTCTGCCCACAACTTTTTAAGTAGACCACCTCTGTCTTTAGTGGGGTAGATAGAGGTGGAGTATTCCAAAATCACATCGGAATGGTTCTTAAACTCTATGTTGAGTTTACATATTTTCTTCCCCTCCTTGATCTCAGATAAGAAATAGTAAGTAGGCTTTATTTCGATGGTCACTCTTTTCTTCTTTACCAAGAAAGAACAACGCTCATACACGAAACCTAACTCAAGAAAAAAATCATAGAGTAGCTCTTTGGTTGGAAGATAAGACTCTTTGGGCGAGATTGAGGTGAGCTGTACACTGCCTTCAACTTGCGACAAGATTAAAGACTGCATGAGTTTTCTCCTCCTCGATACACTTCAAGAAAACTCGCCCTTTATATAAGAAAGAGAAGTCTCCTTTCTTGTTTATACTTTCCGTCCAAAGGGCGAAAACAGCTTCCCAAATATCATTAATACCTACGGCAGGTGGATCAAAACCCTTCAAAGAAGTTAAGAGTTCGTCCTTCTTTTTAAGAGAAGACCAACGTATGAAAAACACACACCACTCTTGTTTGACGGATAAAAGGTTGGACTTCTCATATATAACGATCCCTTGTCTCTTTTTTGGTTCGTCTAAACAATAAGAACCCTCCAAAACCCAAACACCGTTTTGTCTGCTAAAGCCCACTCTTTCAAACTCTTTGTAAATTTTCACTCTATCTCTGTTTTGAGATAGGTCTTCCAACCAAAAACGCTTCTTAGTTTCTGTGTCAAACTCAGATAGTATCATAGAACGCTCCATTAAAAACAATATGGTCAGGAGCTTTGACTACAACCCCACGATAAGGTGGAAAATGGGGGTTTAAAGGCTCCGAAGAATTAAGATTGGCGATGTAAAGAACCCCCAAATCCAAACGCATTTTAACAATCTCATGTTGACCTCCTATTATTTTTTGGATGTCAGACATACACTCTACATTTTTTTCTGAGATGCCGTTCTCAGTTAAGACTTGTACTTTCATTTTTTTAAACTCCATATCTTACGAAATATTTTGGAATGTCCATAATTGGAAACAAGACGACGTGCCACCCATCGGTAGAAAGACCGAGTTTCTTGTGTGGGTCCATAGCTTCAATGAAGCCAAGGTCTTCCTCGCTCCTATTGATGTTGTAATAGAGGCTGATTTTAGTTCCGTCTCTCATCACCCCAAGCCAATTGTAGGCTTGACCGTTAGGAGTCGCCTCTTTCCCCAACATATACGAAATGTCTTTAACTCGTTGTGCTACATCCACCATTTTCCACTCCTTTTCAGTTAATTTCCTTTGCAACTTTGTTTCTGACTTGATCTGTAGGCTCAATACGAACCACTTGTGTTCTCTTGACACTCTTATAAGGGTCAAGAAGCTCACCGCTCGCAGTCTTCACCTTTTTTCGATCAATCTTAACTACTACCTCTCCAAGAAGAGCAGGGTCTATTCCGTTGTCTAAAACAGCTTCATATATCCCCCTCTCATCATAAGTAGTTCGCTCTTGCTCATGACAAGAGACAATGCCTTTGTCCGTCACAATCTTATCTCCGACATTAATCTGAGACTTCAAGACAGACATTCTCTCGTCTATAATATCTCTCATAGCTTTTAATCGTAAAAGCTCGTCTGCAATACTTTGGTCGCTCATCGCTCCCACTCCTTTCTTGTAAGGGTTAATGTTTACGCTAGGTATGATATATACTTTTAAGAGGCTTCCCCGTCCAGAATTATATCGTTTTGTTTTTGAGTTTTTTTGGGGCATCTGCAAAAAGGGTTTTTTATGTGGAGAAGAGGCACAGAAGAAAAAACAAACTTCCAAGAAATAGTGGAATTCTTAAATTGTGCTTCTCAACACAACCACGAAATCATACTAGGCACAGACAGCCAACCTTTCAGGTCGGGTACTTTTCTTGTAACTGCGATTGTGATCTTATGTGACTGTAAGAAATATAATTGTAGGTTCTTCTATAAACAACATGAGCAAAGACCAATACACCACAATCTTTATGAAAGAATGTACTCTGAAGTAGATACGACTCTCAGCATCGCTAACCAACTCAAAGAGGAAGTCTCCAAAGCAAATATTTCCATACACATAGATGTAAGCTCAGATCAAACAAAGAATAAAACAGGGAGATATTCTAAGTCTCTTGTAGCTATCGTCAAAGGCTTCGGATACGAGAAGGTAGAAATAAAACCAAACGCTTGGTGTGCGTCTAAGCTCGCAGACAAATATACAAAGAGGCTTCCCGACAGACTTAAAACTCCTCGTCATCCTCTTTAGCTTCTGCTCTACTCTTAAGCTCTTCTAAGGCTTTATATGAGTTTTCTCTCCTCATATAAAAGAGAGACTCTTCCTCCGCAGTCCTTATTTCTTTCACAAAAGTAGGGTGTACGAGTAGCATCCTACCGCTAAAGTCTTTGAGTAAGAATACCCCTTCTTCTTGAAGCTCCCAAGATACTTTAGCTTCTACACCACCACTTTTTATAGAAATAAAGCCAGTCTCTGTCGGTCTGAAATAAGTATGTACAAAGTGTGTCTCTACCAAACCAAGCTCTTCGTCTGAAGGGTCTTTAAACATGTGCTGTTTTATAACACAGCCTTCACTCTGCACCTCTAGGTCTTCAGGAAGGCTGAGTAATCTCCACGTCCTTAGACATAAAGACTCTGTAGGGTAAAGATAAGGAGGTGCGATGTTTGTTTCGCAAAATGTTGAGTCTTCCCCATCAACATCGTGCATGACACTATCTGAACCAAAGTACATAAACTCTTCTTCAAGATCGAGTAAAGAAAAGGAACTTCTTGCCTTTGCTTCTTGGAGCCTTGCCATAATTTCTAAAATATCCCGTCCCATATAAATACCTCACCTTATTAAGAATAGAGATTCGTGCGATGTTTTGTTTATATCCTCATATCACGCTTAATCTCCTTGGTTTTTGTTTTTTTCCTCTTGGATTGCCACCAAGTCTAAAACAACTTCCACTATTTCTGAAATCTGCTCTATTAAAGGAGCGTTCGTACATGACATGAAAGTCGAAGCCTCTTCTTGTGGAAATTGTACATAAACAAAGGCTTTTTTCTTTTCTTTCCTCGTAACTGAGACAAAGAAAGGTAATATCTTTTTACTGTCTCTAAGACGGAAAGAAATATGATCTTTGTTGTTCTGATTTTTTTTGATCAGAACAAAAACACCCTCTATCTCGACAGGTATTTCTAACATCACAAAACTCCTTCAAGCCATGTAAGGTCTAAAGCCCAACTCTTAGAAGACCTCTCTTGCCATTTATCGAACACAGAAATAATATACTCTTCTAGCTGTTCTTCAGTAAATGAGTTTAAATCCATAATCTTCAGTAGAACCTCCGTCTTTATTTCTTCAGGTTCTACTGAAAGAGTACGACCGAGGTGCTTGGCTTTATGGCAGATAGGGCAAAGGCTCACTAAGCCTTTTAAAGTCTGAACACCCTTATCATCGTCATAATCCCATATTTCATGGCACTCTACTGGCCATTTAGGTCCTTGACCTTTACAGACCTCACAACGATAGCCTGCTTTTTTATAAGAAGATTTCCTTAGCTTATCCCATGCTTCTTTTGAGAGGTTGGCTTCTGATCTTAAATTGTTCCCCCAAGAAGACTTGGGTACAAGTTCTATTGTTAGTTTCATTCTTATTTCCTTTCTAAGATGGTGCAGAAAAGTGTTAGGTTATCCCTAAAATTGGTGCAGAAAAGTGTGACATGAGTAGAAGACAAGACATAAGACAAGTCCTCTTAGATTACTTCTCAACACTCGAACAAGATACGAGCGTTGAAGATTGTCTTAACTATTATATAGTTAAGAGAGAATTAGGACGAAAATACCAACTCAAAAAAGCTGAAATAAAAACGTCTTCTTCTACAAGCACTAAAGAAAGAGTGCGTCTGAGAGATCAAGTCTCTCAAGAACTGAACACTCTGAAACAAAAAGGACTTGTGAAGCGAAGAAGGTATGGGGTCTACTATCTTTAGTTTTCATGGATAGCACTCCTTTTTTAAGCAAACAGTTTTTCCATGATTGAGGTAGACACCTTGCCTGCTTCTACCTCTAACCAACCTTCAAGCCCCCCGATAGAAGTAATAGTCTCTTTGAACCTCTTTTTTTCAATCTTCGTCAAATAGAAAGGTACTCGACCACTATCAAATACTTGGCGATCCATCCCTTTACTATGCTCGTCACTTTTCATACTGCACAGCGTATTTCCATACGCTGTTTCTTCTCTTGAACTTAAATTAAGATTCTTCATTCTTTTATATGAATATAGATACTCGTCATAATTGGTGACGGACATATAATTTCGGTGGAGTCCTTCTATCCTTCTAATGTTTGTTGAAGTGCCATATCCGACAGAGGGTAAAGTACCCCCCAAATACCAATTAGTGGGGATCTGCTTTAAAGTCTCAAAAACACAATCAAAAATAATGTTCTCAAGGCTCTTACGAGCCGACATATCGGAAGGGTCTTTGTCGAGAGCACAAAACATATTGCTTAAAAAGCGATAGTCTTCAGATTTTTTCCGTCTACAAGTATATCTCGATGTTGGTGAAAAAAGAGGCATAAAAGCCCCTTCAAACTCCGTAAACTTCCCTTTGATCTTAAGAAAAAATCTATTATATAATCCTTTAGGAAAATCACATCGCTCAGGAGAATTATCAATTTGGATTTCAATCCCTTCATTTTTAAAAGTATAAAAACAACTGCTGTAAGTGCTATATGTGTATGCTTTAAAAGTCATGTCGTTGTTCATTCCTCTCGAATGTAGTTGTGTTGTAGAGGAAGACCCTCTGCCCTATATACTTTTAAGAGGGAAACGCATCCAGAAAACTCTGAAACAAAAAGGACTTGTGAAGCGGAGAAGGTATGGGGTCTACTATCTTTAGTTTTTTGATACTTATAAAATAACAGAAAGAAAGAGAGAAGTACCCATGAATAAAAATGCGTCTGACATATTAAACGACCTAGAAACAAGAGTAGCTCACTTAGAGAAAACTGCAAAAGTGAACCTCTCTAATCTAAAGAAAAAGCAATTTTCACCCTCTAACCCAAAAGGTTGGAGTGGTGTAGAAGTCAAAGGAAGCAAAGTACAGTTCCACTTTGGCTTCGATGAAGACCTTGACCCTATCTACGAAGAATATAGCAGAGAAGAGGTTTTAAAAGCCCTATTCTCAGAGCTTCTTAAGAACCCAAGTTCTTTTGGGACTCTAAGTGGATACTTGTCGGACAAAATCTTGCTGAACCTTCTCCAAGAAAGATTCAATCCGAACTATATGAACCTAAGAGATCAAATGGTGGATATGAGAAATTACTGATCGAGCACTACAACATTAACTCGATCTACACGCTCTCCCTCAGAGCCACAACAAACTCTTAACACGTCTCCCCCTAAAGAACGTACAGAAATATTGTACTCTTCTGTCTTGGAGCTACTACAGTCTCCTGCAACGCAACCCCAATAGACATAAGATTGGGTATCTATACCTTCAATGCTCAAGTACCCTATGTGTTCTCCAAGTTCAATTTCTGAACAGTCTGTCTTGTAGACTTGAGCTTCTTTTTCTCCACAAGAAGCTAACAAAATAAGAAATAACAAATACCTCAAAAAAATAACCTTTCAATTGTGTGTGTTGTAGAGGAAGACCCCTCTCCGATCCCCTATTACCTTGAAGGGAAGAAGCGACCAGACTTTCTTTGAGAAAGACACTTTCCCTAAGAATAATAAAGCCTTAATCCTATCGTTAGACCCAACAAATAAGCCATGACCCCCAAGAAAGCGAAGTTCCTCACGTTCCTGTTTGCAAGATACAGGGCGAAAATAATTCCTAACCAATAAGCTAGTATCCAATAAGAAGGGATGTGTACTGTTGGGGTCATTTCTTTACCACTCCTACTATATCTCGGTAAGCGTATCCTTCACCGAAAGACTCAAGATTGATGATCTCCGTACCATCGCCAAAGGACATCACATAAGGCTCCACCGTGACTTTGGCGAAGTGACCTTCGCTATTTCTTACAAAAACCTCCCGACCTGCCGTAGACTTTGCAAGAGTCAAGTCTTTCTTATACCTCTCAAGAGCTTTCACAAGACCCACCACAAACATCATCAAAAGGTTCTTGGAGTTCACCTTAGATATAGACAAATGTGGTTGCTTGTAAGAATGGTATGTCTTACCTTTCAAACCATGAAGAACATAGACCTCAAACTCTTTAGTCTCTTCGTCTATGTCCCAACTGATCTTCAATTCCTCCGTGGATACCTCTTTATTCACCCCGTTAAAGATCATGATAAGTTGGTTGAAGTTCAATGGACAACTGTCCGAATTTTCTACCATCTCCTTAAAATCCTTCTTACCCCTCTCGCCAAACAATGTCTCAAAATATGTCTCCATCCTTGTTTTCCTTTCACAGTTAAGAGTAGAAACAACCTCACTTAAGATCGGTTGTAGTTCTATATTGTTTTTTAAGGAAGAAACGTCCAGAAAAAATGTGAGGTTCTTGTCATGTCTGAAGAATTTACGTTGGAAATCGAAGGCTTAACTCTTGTTTGGGATGTAGAACACCTCATCTCAAAAACAAAGAACTTAGGCTCGTTTCAGTGGGAAATACCCTCTTCCTTCCTAGAAGAATACTCTTGGGGCGATGAACACCCCTCAACACACCTCCAAAGAGTACTCGACGCAAACTTAGAGTCTCCTATTATTATATGGGATGGCATAGTCTTAGATGGTTGCCATCGTGTGTGCAAAGCTCTCGCTCAAGGTAAAAACACTATTTCTGCCGTGGAAATAGTGAACATACCTCCTCCAAAAGATTCCCTAGACTCTAACCCTTATCCTCAAACCGAAAAATGGACTTTTAAAGATATTGTAGAAATAACAAAAGCGGTGCTCTTGTATAATAGTAAAAACGAGATACACCCCCTCGACCCTTAATAGATAGTAGGTGCATGATGAAAGAAATCGTACTAAGAGTCGCTTCGAGATACCTCAAGCTCAGTAAACAAATCTCCTTCGAGAAATATAACCAAGACTATATCGGATACAAAGTCCTACCCTATGATCCAAAATCTCGCACCCTCTATAGCGGTGCAAATAGTAGGATAAAACTAGATGCGAGAAAAAACTCCACACACTCCATGAGCGGTAAAGGAATATTTCTCTCAAACTCTAAAGAATATGTCCTCGACTACTATGCCTATCACGAATATAACGCTGTCGTGAAATACGCTTTTAAATTAGAGAACGTCACAAACAACAGACAACAACTCTATGATCGTGAACCCGAAATCACTGTAAGTGAAGCCAGAGTCTTAGAAATAGAGGTCTATGACGAAGATCACAACCTCATAGATACACTATAAACTCCATATCGTATGGATATAACTTTGATACTTAGAAATCTTCAGACCCTGCCGTAATAAGTTCGCCATATTTTTAGGGTCTAACGTGTCACATAATATCTCTATGTGGACTCCCCCTGAGAAAACTCTCAGCAAACTGTCCTCAATCTTAGTCCACTTGCCACGATTAACTCCACTTATCACATATACTATGCGACTAGACTCCCCCACCCTCGGAGAAACTACTTCTTCGTCCTCTAACTGATACTTGCCCCTCTGTATCTCTGATACTCTAACATGACCACTCGTAGCTATTTCTTCTAGGCTACCACCTAAATCTCTAAACGTCTCTTCTATAACACGGTTTAACTCTGAAAGACCTAAACCAACCTGTGCTTTAGGTTTGCCACCACCAGGATATTTTCGATGGATGACAACATCGAAAATCTTAGAAGAAGCTAACTTTCTCCAAGCTACCCTATTTCTTAAACGCCTTCCGTGAGCAATACTCTCCGCTCTTACCGACGCCTGCGTGTTCGAGTCCACTGAGCTAGGGCTTGTGAAATAGTAAGACCTGTCACCATAACCATAATGCTCAATGTAAGCGTCTAAAGCTCGGTCAAATATCTTCTTGGTTACAGACTTTACTCCCTTTAATAGTTTCCTTCTTTTCTGACCCACCTCACGCTCAAACTCCTTTAAACCCTCAACCCCTATCTCGACTCTTTCAAGATATAAATTATGTAACTCTTCTTCTACAGAAATAAATATAGAAAGACGCTTCTCTGCGTAGAACTCAAGAATACGCTGATAGCTACCCCTATAGGATTTCTCCAAACCCTTCAACTCTTCTAGCTGTGAAGCGATCTTAGGATAATGGGCTTTTAAGTCTGACAAGGTTAATCTAATACGCTCTCTCATGTTTTATCTCCCCGTTTGATTGTGTACACGCTAAGACGTACCTCTAAATAAGAATACTATTAAAACCCCCTTTAGAAATCGACTCCAAAAAAATTAGTCAGAAATAATATAGCAAATCACTATTTCTGAAACCCGTTTCAAAAAACTCCTATATATAAAGCCAAATCTGGACTCACCTTACATAACATGCCTCCCCCTTCACCACACACTTTCACAGCACACTCCAACAGCACACTTTCACGAAGATGAAACTGTGGTTTAAAGGGGGTTTCATTTTGAGCGTGTCATTTTCAATGCGTAATCAATATGGCTTTTTTGACCCTGCGGAGTCCCACCCCCACTTTTTGGTGCGAATCCAGGAAATGGGGTCAGATTAACTTATTGGTGGAGCGTGTGGGGACACACTCTGAAGAAATAGCACTATTTCTACGCAAGATACTTCAGAGAGAGCGTATCTCCGAGGTAAATCTGAGTTGGTGCGAGTAAATGCTCCATTTGTAGAAATAACACCGTAGAAATATGGATGTAGAAATATAGGTGTAGAAATACGGGTGTGGAAATATGGATGTAGAAATATAGGTGTAGAAATATAGGTGTAGAAATATAGGTGTAGAAATACGGATGTAGAAATACGGATGTAGAAATACGGATGTAGAAATATACTAGGCGTCGGGTTGTGGGTGCTTCAGATAAAGAGGATTGGTCGGGCTGAGAAAAAATCAACAAATTGCACCTACGCTCTGGATGCCACTTCACTCTCTAAGAATGGAGTGTGTCGGGGTTGGTTGGGTTCACTTACACACACCTAAAGAGGAGGTATAAATGGTAGTCCACAAGACAGAAGAGAGAGATAAGCTTTTTGAGCTTATGAGTAAAAATCGTCACCCACCTTTGTGGGTACATCCACAGAACATCTCGTTTGTTCGCAGTAATTTTCCACATCTCCCAATCGCTTGTGCATTGGGGGGTGAGATGCTTTACGTCCTTAACGGAGAGCACAGCTTCTTTGCAACGCAGAGTGCGAAAGTTCAGATTGTCGCAGAAGAAGAGGAGGTTCGCAGTCTAATAAATTGCTATTTCTCTGACACCCACGGGTGGAGTGAGGGTGCTGTAAAATTCCAAAGGTTGAGGGATGGGAAGTACGACCACCAAATCTGGTTCCAAGATGACATAATCCCTAAGTATTGGGATAAGTACGTTGACGATTTGAGCTACTTATATAGTCACGATGGGAGGTCTAGGTACTTTGGAGGAACGAGCCGTGTTCGCCTTCATGTTCAAGAGGCTATAGAAAAGGGTGACTACACAAAAGCAGTTCTACATCGTCCTCTCTACCTCATCCCCGAGGGATATGAGGTAGAAGACTGTTACGGTAATAAGGGAAAGCTAGAGTATAACAACATGACCCGTTGGGCCATAAAAGGGATGAAAATAATGAAGACGGCAGTACACATGCTGAATGATTTTGGCTTTCTTAAGGAACTCTCCATCACCCCTTGTATAAACCCACCTCAAGGTGGAAGATGGAGGGAGTCCGAGATCAAGAGGGTGATCTCCTAAACCGCATGTAAAATTAACCCCCTTGAAAAGAAAACCAAGGGGCGTGTGTTGTCTTGATTGTCCTACCCTACACAAAGAAAGTTGCTGTATGCCAAAGAAGATCAAACCAAGGTTCAAGCTAACTCTTAAAGAGAAGATAGAGTTTGTTCAGGAAGAGATGGACTCCCAATGCTACGTTTTTGAAGTCGAGGTAGATGAGAAATACCAAGAATTCAAAGAAAGCCTCATCCCTTATTTCTTAGGGGGTATCCCCTCATTTGGACCTCCTCAGACCCCGAGGGGAGACTACGCCGAAGAGAGTTTTTTTGGCAAGTCACTCAAAAAGAACCGCAGACTTAAGCAGGTGGATTTTCAGATGATTGAGGAGACGGCTCATATCACTTTTCGCAAATCTTTAAAAAAGATCAAGAGCGTCTCAGAGCTAAAAGTTGTTGCTCAAATCGCAGTCGCCTACTACCTCGGCAGATGTAACTTAGAAAAAAATGACCCCTCTTGAAAAGAAAAGCTGAGGGTCGTGTGTTAAGACAACAGAAGAGGTAGAAATCCTCTTTTCACCATACAACCCCCACCAAGGGGGCATTTCTTTCCGCCAACCTAGAAAGGCATGGTAAAAATATGAGCGTCAAACCTCTATACGAAAATGAGCCTGTCACCATAGAGATGCTTCTAAGCCAACTAAGGTTTAAGAATGGGTTTGCCACAGGTACAGTCGCCCACCATGACAGCCTTGACTCTTATCGGGGTTCTCCTGAAATCTTCCTAAATGTGCCCACAAACACAGGGGACTCTTGGGACATCAATATCGTAGATGAGTCGGGGGATGACATCTGCCCCATTATTTCTTGCCGTGGTACACGACAGCTATTTAGTATCTCTGAGGTGCAATACCACCATGATGAGGATTCTACGATCATGGAGCGACTTGAAGGGGTTATCCATCAGACAGTCCCCACAAGCCTCGCAATCCACTTCTCTCCTGTCGCACCTCCTGACAAGGAGTCAGGATTCTTAGAGGTAAAGTATAAAGGTCTGACGGCTAAGGTCGAGTGGTGGTGGGATGGAGACAATGTGGTGGTTTCTGATTTTGAAGGTAAGCGTATTTCAGTTCATTTAGAGGGACGTGAAATTCTTTTGAAAGAAGCCGACTAAATAAACCCCTCTTTGCAAATAAATATTTATGCAAAGAGGTGTCATATTTTTTGAATAAATATGAATAAGCCCAAAACAGCCAAAACGTAGAAATACTGTTTTTGAGTGTTTTGGGTATTTCTAAAACCGAGCTTATGTGTTCACCATGTGGGGTTCGCCTGTAGAAATATTTCTAATAGGTGATTTTCGGAAGAAGCTCTCGAAACTTTAAATGCTAAAAGATTAACTAAAAAAATTATTATATTTTTAGCGGTCTATTTTGATTACTCAAATAGAAAAAGAAATAACAACTCCATATTTCTATTTCTATATAGTGAAGTCATAAAAGTGCTTTAGAGCAGAGGCTAACCTCCCCCCATTCAAGGGGAACACCTCCGCTCTATGTGCTAGGGAGTCGAGACCCTAGACTATGCGTGGCTCTCTCAACCTCGGAACCATAGCGTACTTGCCACAGATGGGAATTATACATCAACCCTCCCTGCTTCTTTCCAAGGGTATATTTGCACACTCTTTTTTACACACCTCTCCAACCCACCATAGAGAGATAAGAGCGACCTTGTGTCTGACTAGCACTAACGCCATAACCGATCCTGCCTTATCTTGAGTCTCGGCATCACAAGCAAGAGCGAGGGCTTAAATAAATATCCCTACCCCTCTCACTATATATTCTTTTGAAAGGGTGAGTCGGCTAGTGTGATCTTTACGACCCGGGTGCAGCTCTGGAATCGCCGCCATGAGTTCACTACGAAAAGAAAGAATAAAAATATTTCTTTCTTTATTTCTACGATGTCACGGCTGTCGTCATCTATCAGGGACGACATCAGACATTTTTACAAAATAAATGTAAAAATAAAGTGAAGTCAGTTTTCTCACAGCGAGGTTCTGTATGATTTCACGCTATTAAAATAGAAATTCGGGGCGTGGAAGAAATAACTTTTACATTATTTCTTCCACGCCCCTACAGTTTAGAACAACTTGCCCTTTACGCTGTACCGCTCACCAGTACCTGCGTAGACCTTATGGTCGATGGTGGCTCGCCTTTGCTTCTTTGCCTCCTCATATGCAGAGGAGGGGTCGAGAGCATCGCCCCTCTTGAAGAGGTCTTCAAGCTCCTTCTCCCCAATGGGGTCGCCCCCTTGGTTTGTTGGGGATGATGGAGGATCATTTTCACCCTTCTCATCACCCTCGCCCTCGTCTCCACCCTCGCCACCACCACCTCCCTCATCGTCACCCTCGTCACCACCCCCTTTAGGGGTTGAAGGTGGCTGAGGATCGCCACCACCACCACCACCCCCACCACCACCGCCGGGAGGAGGAGGAGGAGGAGGAGGAGGAGGAGGAAGCGGAACCCCATCTTCAATCGCTTCCATAATGGAAAGTGCGATCAAAAGAGGAAGGTGTGCCGTGTCCTCTACAGTGTCACCATCCCTCGGGATAAGCTGTTTCCATAGATAGTCGAGACTGTCAACGAGAGCCACCGCTTGAGGGTGGTATTCACCCTTCACACGTTGGAAAGAGGCATTGTAGTGCCCCTTCCCAACGTCACGGAGGTACATCATGACGTGTGAAGAGAAGTTTTCCTTGCTCTTGTCAGCCCTTGTCGGGGCTTCAAGAGCATAGATCCAATCCTGTACCGCCCAAAGGCGGGATTGGGTCAGAGGGTACTCTTTTACGAGCCACCGCTCCAACCTCATGTCAGCGGTCAAATTCGTCCATTTGTGGAGGTTCTTTGGCTTGTAGCCCTTTGACAGAAACCTCTCAATCGTTGGGGCGAGCTGAGTCACCTTCTTCGAGGTCGCAACCTCGACGTTGGCTAGGTCATAGATACCATGACCAATCTCGTGCTCGACCCCCCCGATCCCAATCGAGGAATTGACATTCGTGGTTGACGCAGAAGCCTCGCTCGGAACCATGATATTGTTCGTTGGAGCCATATCATAGTAACCCCTATGTTCACAAGCCCTCTGAGCTTGACGGACGATCTCCTCACCTGTAACAGGTGAGACTGCCATATCGACGTAACGCATAGCGTCCTCGATCTTCGAAGCTAGTCCAAGATAAGGAAACTTGGAGAGGATGGCAAAGCCATCTCCACCACGCTGTACGGTGAGTCCCTGCTCGCCAAGGCGATGCTGAAATACCCTCACAGCCCCCATTGCTGGAGACATTACGTCGAACGAGTACTCGTTCGGTTTCTTCTTCATTACCATTTGGTTTTCTCCTTTCGTGAGAAGTTGAGAGGTATGGTATGACCTCGTTCACCCTATATTCTTTTGGGTGGGTGTGGCATCCAGTGTGATCTTTACGAGTCGTAATCCCTGTACGCACCCACCACGCATAATGACTTCACTATTTCTTCTACGCACATGGGAAAGAAATAGTGAAGTCACACTCTCTCTGCGTGTGATAGCTCGTAAAGATCACACCGGACCATGCTCCCCTTCAAAAGAATATAGAGTGAACCAAGGGTACAGCCATACCCTCACACTCACTTACGAAAGGGGTTAAACATGGCTCGGCAAAATAATCTTGCAAAGGATTTGGAAGATCAAAAGAGGGAAGAGAGCAAGCAGAACTTGCTGTGCTCTCTCTACTGCTTCCTCGGGAGGCAGTACGCAATCGAGGCTTACGCTGACTTTTATGTCAGCAAGCCTATGGGTGCGACAAAGCACTTGATGGGTGCGACAAAGCACTTGACCCTCAATCAAGTCCTCAACGCCTTCATGGACGAGGGTTGGTCAGTCCGGAAGGCAGGTCACGGGTACGACTTTGAGGGGAGGTGTGGGGAGTTCTTCCTTAACACCTCCACTTGGGAGGTGGAGTTCATGGACGAGGGCATGGAGTCCTTCATGGAGGGGACTGTCGCCCACATGAGAAATGTGGGTGATAAGACAGCCTACTATGCTTCTCTCGACATGGAGAAGGCAAAGGGCGAGGAGGGCGAGAGCCTAGAGGCGTAAAAAACCTCTCGGCTCCCCCCCTCGCCCTTTTGGGCTTTTATGACTTCACTATTTCTTTCTGTATCTTACGCTAGAAATAGTGAAGTCATGCACTCTCTGCGTGTGATAACTCGTAAAGATCACACTGGCTCATGTCTCCCTTCAAAAGAATATATGGTGAACAGGGTACAGCCATACCCTCTGACCTCTTTACGAAAGGAGAGCGAAATGGCTAAAGCAAAGAAAACTCAAAATGGTCGCAAGATCAAATTCACCACTACAAAGGTTGGTGACAAGAAGACCTCCACAGGTAGGCATAAGGTCGAGGTCGAGATGCTCATTGGATATGATTATCAAGCCCTTAAGATGGAGGACCTCGCTGAGGTCAGCAAGCTCTATCACGCCTTCATCCTTGATCCACAGCACAAAGAGCTGAGGGATGCTCTTGACGCTGAGGGCGTCACGAACGTCACAACTCTCGACATCCGTGACGCCTTCTGCGGAAAAGTTAGAGGGCGTTATGGTCTTATGACGAGCTTGATGGGGCCTTCGGGCCCTCAGCAAGCGAGGTGGAACCACCCTCACCCCTCTAAAGAGGGGGTCGTGGTGCATAACACCACAGGCGTTGAGTACTACAACGGGGTTATCCTCAAGGAGACAGTCCTTGAGGCAGACCCCAATGGGGATAAGCCAAAGCAAACCAAGACCTCATCTTCACCTGTAGTACAGGTGAAGAGGGTGATCGAAAAGTTGCTTAACCTCAAGACCGCTAACATTCGCACCTACAAGGTGTAAATGTTAGCTTGAGGTGAGGCTTGGCGAGAGAGCCAAGAGACGTAAAAAACCTCTTGGCTCTCTCGCCCATTTTGAGTTTTATGACTTCACGCTATTTCTTTCTTGTTATTTCTTTCTTGGCGTGAAGTCATGTGAGATGCTTTTCCCTGATCGTAAAGATCACTCTGGCTCTCTCTCCCTTTCAAAAGAATATAAGGTGAGAAGGAGGGGGCAAGTACGTCCCCTCCACCCTTGAAAGGCATACCCATGTTTCGTTGGTATCCTCTACTCATGTTTGATATATGAGTCAGCCCATTCCTTTTATTTTGTTAGGTTGTTGAAAAGGAAGGGCTATTTCCAAAACCTAGCCATTAGCGTAGCAGAGTATTAGGTTAATTAATAAAGGACAGTTGCGTCCTTTCCCTAATACTCGGCTCTTCGGGCGTAGTGTCAGTCTGACTAATGAAAAGTCTGTGAGCTGTATATTTCCTCGGTAGGGGGAAATATTATAAAGGGCTACAGCGACAAACCTTTGAGCTTTAAAGTTTGGAGGTGTTGTGACCTATCCGTAGCAAGTACGCCCTTCCCTAGAGAGGAAGGGTCTAGGGTCTCGACTCCCTAGTACGCAGAGACAACCAAGAGAGCTTCTTGCTTGGGTTTGAATTGGTATTCCTAGCGATACATTCGAGCTTAAAGGGTTTGTCAAGTAAAGGCACAATGGGGTTGGGAGGGTGTAAAAACTCTCCCAACCCCATTATTTTTTTTGCCATATGACTTCACGAATATTTTTTTTCTGTAAATTTGTCCGAAAGTGTCCATAAGGTTCAGCGGGCGTTCCGCCATCACAATCACAAGAAAGAATAAAAAGAAATATTTCCTTTTATAGTGAAGTCATACACTCCGTCAGAGTGGTCTCGTAAAGATCACACCGGCTCTCTCTCCCTTTCAAAAGAATATAAAGTGAACAAGGGGTCAGCTTATCCCCTCACTCTCTTCACGAAAGGAGAACCGCATGAGCTACATAGAGATTTTGATGATTATCTGCCGTCTGTTGACAAACGATGGGGTCGCCCCATCGAAAGTTGACGAAGCACCTATGATCAGCCACCTCCTTGAGGTGGCTGTCGCCATAAGCGAGGCTCCTTCACAGTATCAGAGAGACTTGATCTCTCTCGGTTATCGAGAGAGCAGGTTCGGATACCAATTTGTTCGCAAGGGGAAACCGATTGAGTCTTCGGGGGACTGTGGAGTCTTCCAACAGAGGCCGAAATGGGCTGAAGGTGGAGCAACCACCTGTGAAAAGCTCCAAGACCCTAAAGAGGCTGTGGCTCAGGCTGTGGCGATGCTCAAGATCGTCAAGCGGAGATGGGGGAAGCAGAGATTATACATGTGCCACTACAACTCGGGTGGCGATTGCGATGATAATCGCAATGGTCGTAAAGACGACTTTGCGTATACATACGCAAGGCGTCACCTCAAGACCTTGGAAGACATTGAGGAAATCTTCCAAGAGCTTAAAGGGTGAGAAGGTGCGGTAGAAATACCGCACTCTCTCGCCCTTTTGGGCTTATATGACTTCACGTTATTTCTTCTACACTATTTCTTTATATAGTGAAGTCATACACTCCGTCAGCGTGTGCCCGTAAAGATCACACCGGCCTCCCCTCCCTTTCAAAAGAATATATGGTGAACAGAGGGTCGCTTATCCCTCTCAGCTTCTCACGAAAGGAGAAATAAATGAGCGTTGTCAAAACAAACCACCACGATGTGAGGGCGGATGACATGTGGTGTCACCATGTTTGGCGTTGTGACGGGGTTGGGTTGATCCTCAACCCCCTCTATTTGGACGAGGTGCTCGTCCTCAAGACCACCTCCAAGCTCACGGAGAGTGAGCTTGATCATCTCGTATGGGACTCATTTTGGAGAGACTGCGAGATGGTTGAGTCAACGCCCCTCTCTCAGCTCTTGGCTGAGGGCGATCTCAGCCATATCGAGAGGGGTTACAACGCTAAACTGAGCGTTGTAGTCCCCCCCGAAGGGGGACTGAATGAGCAAAGGGTTAGGGAGATGCTACAGTAGAAATACTGTAGTGTCTTCCTAACCCCATTCGGGCTTTATGACTTCACGATATTTCTTTCTTCTATTTCTTTTTTGGCGTGAAGTCAGTCTCGTGAGACGTATCAGGCGTAAAGATCACACCGGACTTCTCTCCCTTTCAAAAGAATATATAGTGAACAGAGGGTTAGTCATGCCCCATTTACTCCCTACGAAAGGAGAGCGAAATGACAAAATATGGATTTTTGATGGTTTTGGTTTTGGCTTTGGGGGGGTGTCAAAACCCCGAAGACAAAACAACAGAGAGTCCCGACTTAATCAAGGTTGTTTGTACAGTCCCAGATGGGACTTTGAGGGGTCGGTTGGAGGTGCATTACACCTCCAAAAAGTACCCCCTGTACAGAGGAGGGTGGGACTTTACCAACACAAAGGGGCAGAAGGTACTAAGCACCCTCTGTCACAGCGTACACTAAATGAGGCTAGGTGAGGGTTAGTAGAAATACTGACCCCCACCTAGCCATTAAGGGCTATATGACTTCACGTTCCTCCCCACAGAAACGTACTGTATGACTTCACTATTTCTGTACGCCATTTTAGAGATTTCCACGAAGCCCTAAAATGGCATTTTTACACTTAAAGTGTTGAAAAGATTGAGCTTTCGGGTGTTTTACCCGACAGGGCTAAAACACCCGAAAGTGTGAGAGAAAGAAAAAAAGAAATACAAGAAGAAATAAAAATGGTTTTGGAAGATCGTGAAGTCATATAAGCCCAAAGGGGCGAGAGAGCCTTTGCCCCCTCGCCCCCTCCGCTTGTCTGCAAGACATTTGCCTTTGGGCTTTCGCCCTTTCCCTCGGGAAAGGAAGCGACAGTCTCCTCGATCATTAGTGTCGTAAAACTCCTCTTTGGAGGCAATATAAATATTTCTACTTACCCCATTGCCCCTATTGGAGGTGAATTTCATAACTCCCCCTCCTTTTTGAAACAGAAGTTGTAATCTCCTCGCTTGATCGCATCAAGCTCTGCCTTACGGCACTCAGCGTAGTCCGACCTCTGTCGCTCCGCCTCTAGGCACACTCCACATATCTGTGAAGTGTTGTAGAACGAAAAGTGGCTTACAGAGCCAAGCTCTTTTTTACACCTTTCACAGTACCTCATCTTCTTCCCTCCCATCTAAAATAGAAATAGAGTGATCTTGGGATAGAAGTACATGTGTCAAATAATTGATGAAGTGTAAGAGACCCCGCTCACCTGTCACCTCCATACCCTCTACGAAGAGAGCTTCACAGCCCTCTTGAGAAGACGTGGCTAAAGAGAAGACGATTGGACAGTGGTTTTCTCCAACCTTCACCCTCAGCGTGATGTACGAATTGCTCATATCTTTGTCTCCTTTCGTGAGAGAGGTTAGAGGGATGAGCGTCCCTCGGTTCACTCTATATTCTTTTGAAAGGGAGAAAGGTCCGGTGTGATCTTTACGACCCGGGTGCAGCTCTGAACATGACTTCACTATATAAAGAAAGAAATAGGTGTAGAAATAACGTGAAGTCATTTAAGCCCCTTCGGGCTGAGAGGGGGTGGTGTATTTCTACACCTCTCCTCTCAGCCCTTAACAGTCGTAAGTCCATAGGCTCGGAACAAGTGTTCCTTCGACCCTCCCACAGAGGAGATCAGTTCGTGAAGGTTTTCAAATAACCCCACCTGTAACTCCCAATTTTCATTTATTTGGGTGAGGTTGCTCAACCTTTTGAGAGGGAGAGGTCTATCAAACCTCACCCATTCTTTTGTCCCCTCTAGGGTATAGAGGTCAAACCCTATACCCACAGTTTTGGCATGAATATGACCACGCCAACACTTGTGGTCATACTCATAGGTATAAATACCTATTCCCGATATGGGTGTGGAAGAAAGAACAGGAACAAAGAAACTCTCCACCGCATTTCTACGGTAGGTGTGAGAGAATTTCTTCGCCCCCTCTCCAAAGAGGGCGTTACATAAATTTGAGAGAGAGAATTTCCCTCTCTCGTCATCCCTGTAATATTTCTCCATTAGATCGAGTACAGCTTTAGGTTTTATGCTCATATTATTTCTCCTTTCGTGAGAGAGTTGAGAGGATATGAGCTATCCTCTGTTCACTCTATATTCTTTTGAAAGGAAGAAATATCCAGTGTGATCTTTACGAGATGGTAAATACATGAGAAAGAAATAACGTGAAGTCATAAAACCCCAAAAGGGCTGAGAGAGAAGCCGTATTTCTACAGCCCCTTCTCTCAGCCTCTCAGCTACCTACAGGAGTCCAAGGGTCAAGCGTTGGCTCGACCTCGGGTGGGTTGTGAGCATTCCAACTATGCTCTTTAAAAGCCTTTGGGGTCACGGTCACATCAGCGAACTCCCTCGCTGGTGCGATGTGCTTGCTTGAGGTGGTCATACTCACAAACTCACCACCCTTAGCGGTGTAGTCGATCAGAACCTTTTGAAATTGCTCGGTTGTGTAACCGATCAAAAGATTATATGAATATAACCCCATACCATCTGTATGGAGGTTGTTCGATGATGAACATCGCCCATTACCCCATGCTTCAACTACCTGTTTATTCGTTGCCATTTCATATCTCCTTTCATGAGAGAGTTAAAAGGGATGGCTTCCCTCTGTTCACTCTATATTCTTTTGAAAGGAAGAAATATCCAGTGTGATCTTTACGAGCACACTCGAAGGCACTGTATGACTTCACTATAGAAAGAAATAGGTGTAGAAATAACGTGAAGTCATAAAGCCCTTTCGGGCTAGGTGGAAGCCTGTATTTCTACAGGCTCCTCACCTAGCCACGTTTAAAGTAAACACTCACCCCACCACCCTTAGTCTCTTTAGAGAGACTTTGGATGGCTTGGCGAACTTCAAGCGGAGCATTTTTATATTCGCTCCATCGAATGGTGGAGCTAGTGCTCACCACCCGATTGAAAGACTCCTCTCCTATGATGGAGCGGAGTCTTTCAAGATCACAAGTGTTCAAATCGGGGAGAGGTTCAAGCTCTCTAATCACACAAGAGCCTCCATTTTCACACTCGTACTCTCCTACACAATCTCGACAAGCGAGAGAGTTACGAAGAGCACGAAGCTCTGCCTCAATCTCTCTTTTTTGATTAGAGAGCTGGATGCCTCTGACAATCAATGCGTCGAACATATCATGGCTCCGTTCTCAAAAGGTGAGGAAACGTCCACGCCTCTTGTGCTTCACCTTGCCACTGCACTCCAACAGAGTACAGAGGGGAGCCGTTGCGTTGCTTCGGAGGAGCGACTACAGCCCCCACCTTATCCCCATTGAAAACCTGTTGACCCCTGACGAGGGCTGAGTTGCGACCTACTTCAATGTGAGTAGAGAGCAGACCCGCCTCTCCTCTACGCCAAGGCGAGAGTTTTGCAGACTTTTGGTTACAGAACACCTCTTGCGAGGTGAACGGATCATACAGGATGAAGGTGATCTCTCCCTCCTCGTATTTTGAAGGCATATGCCGTATGGCAATGCCTTGGAAACCCTTTGACTTACCCCGAGACACAATAAAACTGTGTCTCATGATAACGGACTCGTCGGGAGTCCACTCTTTCAACGAGAGCTGAGAAAGCATATCTTCCTCATACGCCCTTGTAATGGCGTCCAAGGCTCTCCCTCCCACGATGCGACTTAAAAGCCCCCAGTCATACCCTTCGAGAGGGTCATGACTTAGGTTAGTAGTAGGTGTCTCATCATTTATCAACCCAATAGCCCGCCCCATTTGAATTACTTGACCAATTTTCATGCTCATTTTGTCTCCTTTCATGAGAGAGTTGAGAGGGATGAGCGTCCCTCTGTTCACTATATATTCTTTTGAATGGGAACATGATCCAGTGTGATCTTTACGAGCAAAATCCGCCAAAACACCCATGACTTCACGGCTTAGTGGAAATAACAAGAAAGAAATAGCGTAAAAATAACGTGAAGTCATTACGCTCACACGGACGCACTGTATGACTTCACGCTCTTTAAAAAGCTATTCGGGGTGCGAAAGAAATAATTTTTACGTTATTTCTTTCGCACCCCTACAAGTTAAACAGACTGCTGATCGACCCACTTTGACCCGATCTTGGGATCTATCGCACCTTGAATGAGTGCCCTGTTGTCAGGCTCCATAAAGAAGCCTGAAAACAAGTCCTCAAAAGACTGTCGGAGAGCGTCCTCAAACGAGACACCATAAGGCATCTCGCTGATGACGTAGCTCGCCACCGCTTGAGACGAGCGAACACTGACCTCAAGTCCTGTGTGGTTCTCTTTGAGAGACTTCTTCATCGCCCTTACGCACCCAACCAACAATTTCACTTGATCCTTGGTGAGCACCTCACCAAATTTCGACATGATGATGCCTCTCTCGAAGGACTCACTTGGGGGAGGAACGTGACAGCTAACCATACGGTTAGCTATACTAGCGTCCATATCTTGGGTAATATTACCCGCCCCTCCGTCCCCGTCTACTCCACTATTGCTAGTGAAATACCACATCGTATCGGGGTGGACGGGAATGGGTTGCCCTGTCACGGGGCATGTGAGGTAGGCGTTGCCGTCTGACTGCAATGCCTGTCTCAAGACCTCGATTTGACGAGGGTTCGCCCTGTCAATGTCAGAGATCAAGATGAAACACGGCTGAACGTATTCCTTACCCCCTCTCACAAACTTGACGCCCTTGACAGCTTTTGCAAGCTGTCCCTCTTTAACTCGACTTTCAGTACCGCCAATCCCATCCCCCTCAAGGGACGTTGAGCTGACATACTCATTGATGTCAAGCTCTGGTTTGATGGACAGAGAGTACAAAGGGTAGTTGATCCGATTGGCGACAGTCTCGCCAATCACGTCTTTACCGCCCCCTGCCTCACCCACCACCATAAGAGCCTTTTTTATTTTCATGACCCTTGCTACCGCTTTATGCCAATCCTCCCCCATGCGGATGTGAGGGAGCGAGATCGACTTGAAGCCCGCCCTCTCGATCTCAGAGCGAGTGAGAGGGGATCGAACATAAGAGCGACCGCAGAGGTCAATAGTCATTGGCGTGTTTAGGTCTACAGGTTTTCTAACAAGAGCCATTTCATATCTCCTTTCATGAGAGAGTGTAAAGGGTATGGCTGTACCCTGTTCACCCTATATTCTTTTCAAGGGAAGTATGATCCAGTGTGATCTTTACGACAGAAATAGCCCCTTACGACTTCACTATTTCTTCTACGCACATGAGAAAGAAATAGTGAAGTCACACACTCCCATAGGGTGGGGAAATAGTGAAGTCATATCGTGTGCGTAGGTGCGTATAGAAATAACGACAGAAATAACTCGTAAAGATCACACTGGATCATGTCTCCCTTCAAAAGAATATAGAGTGAACAAAGGGTAGCTCATACCCTCTGACCTCTTTACGAAAGGAGATAAAATATGAGCGATGTAGGTTCAAAAGAGATTTACGAGACAGTCTACCGTCTCATGCCCACAAAGGGTGAGCAAGTTATCCATTCGGGAGCACTTGTTTATCAAGTGTGCAACGAGTTGGGGCTTTCTAGCCCCGACGAGCTTGGCTTCTTTGACAGTGGGAAGCCGAAGGCTTCCTCGTTCGTCAATAATGCCCTCAAGAAGATGGTGGGCGAGGGACTCGCTCACAAGGTGGGGCGTGGTAAGTACCGCTATGGTGCTCAGCCACAGGCTCCTCAGCCACAGGCTCCTCAGCCTGTGGCTCCTCAGCCTGTGGCTGTGGCTCCTCAGCCTGTCCCTCAGCCTGTGGCTGTGGCTCCTCAGCCTGTCCCTCAGCCTGTGGTGACTCAACCTCAGCCTGTGGCTGTGGCTCAACCTCAGCCGAAGCCACAAAATAAAGTGGTGGGGATGGTGGAGTTACACCATCCTCAAGAACCAAGCAACGAACAGCCCTTGGGGGTGTCTTTGGACAACCCACATGTGGAATTCGTTCAAGAGGTGTCACAACCTCTTGAAGGTTCTGACACTTGGTACGATCCAAGGTGTGAAAGCACCTTGGCGTTCCTTGCTTCTGTCACTCCATGTTGGAGTAAATTTAAAAGCTCCGACGAGGCTTGCATGATATGCCCCCTCGCTAGTCAATGCGAGAACGCAAAACTTGAGCTTAAACGGCTCAAGGCTGAAGAGCGTGAGAGGGAGCGTGAGCGTGAAGAAGCCCTTCAAGCGGTAGGGGTGACGTCTCTGCCCGAGATCGACCCTAACGCCGATCTCTCCAACGCTCACAAGGACATTTGCCAATGTCCAACCATCTGCGTAGTGTCCGGCGAAGAGCTTCCCGAGGGTAGCGAGTTCGTGTACGTCCCTAATTGGGGCGTTCTCGCTCCCAAGGTGGCTGACGCCTTGGGTATCTCTGTGTAACCATGAAGGGGGGTGTGGAAATGTTAGCGTTTCCACACCCCCCCGAAAGGGTTTTATGATTTCACGATATTTCTTTATTTCTACAAGAACGTGAAGTCAACGCCCACACACGGACGCACTGTATGACTTCACGATATTTCTTTCTTGTTATTTCTTTCTTTGACGTGAAGTCATGTTGGATGTTTTACCCGGGTCGTAAAGATCACACCGGCTCTCTCTCCCTTTCAAAAGAATATATAGTGAAGAGAGGGACGCTCATCCCTCTAACCTCTCTCATGAAAGGAGATTGAAAATGGGCAACGCAACAAAAGAAATGCTTGTAAAGGCTGAGACGGCTCTCAAGTCAAAGATGCTTCGGCATCTGAACGTCCTCGCTCGCAAGCTCCGTTCCGCCAACACGGACAAGGGTCTTTACTATAGAGGGCGTACCCTCGCTGGAGGGCGTCATTTGATTAACACGTTCAAAGCGGTTCAGTCGAACCGTGACAACGATGATCGCTTTAGGGTGATCTCTGTTGATCCCAAGGTGTCAGCAGGGATAAGCATCGCTATCGACTGTTCGGGGTCGATGGACTCCGCTTGCCCTGCTTGGGGTGGAATTGGGCGTCATAGCCGTTGGGAGAATATCGCCATTCTCCTAAATGGCATCCTTCCTGCTCTTGACCGCATTGGCGTGAAAACGTATGCGGGGTTGGTTGACGTGGTGGGAGCCAACAACCAAATGGGCTACAAGGGGTCGGTGTTTGAGATCACCAATCCAGAGCAAAAGTGGAGGACAGAGAACTACAAGAAATTGTATGACCTCTATATGTCGGGGGGGACGCATATCGCCACCTACGCTCTAACTGCCATTGAAATGGCAGAGGAACTCCCCGTCACCCAGAAGATCGCCCTATTTGTGACAGATGGGCATTGCGGTTCTCTGCGATACCTTGAGTCACTCCGTCAGCAAGCCCTTGCAAAAGGTATTACCCTCATAGGGGTCGGGATCGGAGACGTAGACGTGGCTACCGCAATGTCATTCCCCAATGGCATTTATGCTCGTAATGGGCTAGTGCTTGGGGAGCACCTCCTTAGCCACCTCGCCAAGGTGGTTGAGCGAGGGGAGGTCGAGGCAAGCGTCATCAACTAGAAGGGTGGGCTTGGGTATTCGTACCCAAGCCCACCCCGAAAGGGTTTTATGACTTCACGATATTTCTTTATTTCTACAAGAGCGTGAAGTCAGCTTTCACACAGCGAGGCACTGTATGACTTCACGCTCTTTTATACAGAGAGCAAGGTCGTCGCCCTTAGCGTCGGTGATCAAGCAGAAAAAAGAAAGAAATAAAAAAAGGGGAGAAGAGGAAATAATATCCTCTTCTCCCCTTTTTTTTATTTCAAGTGTATTTCTACACTTGAGTCAGCTCAGATCAGATCGAGCTGTTCGAGAGCTTGCTTAAAGTTCTCCTTCTTTTCTACGAGACTCCTCTGTGCGTCCACATACTCTCTCTCAACAGTCGCAACGCTGTTCTTTGCGTTGAAAACCTCACGAAGGTGTCTTGAGAGAGAACCAATCAAATCTTCGGGGTTGCTGAGAAGGCTAGACCCATTTGACCAATATAAAAATGAAAGGTCAATGTTAGGAGAAATAGCCCAACGCCCATTTTCATACTCGAACAACCCTGCTCTTGACTTGAGTGTGTGAAGGTTGTTGTAAGTAAGACCATAAGCCATACCTGTTCGAGAGCAAACTTCACTCGTAGTCGAATTTGGATGGGAAGAAATATCATATATCAGCTTGTCTTCTTTAAAGACGGGCTTCAAGACAAACTCAAAAAGGCCATCTTCACGTTGTCTCAGCAAACCAAGATTCAACCATCGAGTAAAGCGTCTTGGGAAGCGTCTTCGTGCCACAGCCTCTGTCATAGGCTGTGAGTGACTCTTAATCAAAAGGTGGCGTTGGCGAATGCGGTCGAGAGTGCTCATAGGACTTGTGTCTCCTTATAGAGAATTGAAAGGTACGCCCATGCTCAACATATGGGACTTAAGGTTGTTTTGGGGGTTGTGGCTTCGGAAGAAACTTAAGAGTTTATCAGCCACGGCTAACTCCCCAACTTGAAGTTTACGATACATCTTTTGTGCTCGACCTTCCTCAATGGTCTGAGGGTCTAGGTTTAATGAGATCGAGTAGGCTTCAACGCCACTCTCGCTCTCGGATAAAATTAGGGTCTTATTTCCTCCAAGCTCTTCTACCTTACCGAAATAAGGGCTAGAAGGAAGTTGCTCAAGACCTAAGACTTGTGACATCGGCTCGTCGTCCTCTAAGATGTCGTCCCAAATGTCATCCTCGTCGTCTTGGAAGACCACCTCTTGAGGCTCAACAACCTCGGAAGAAATAGTCTCCTCTTGAGTCTCAACAACCTCCTCTTGAGTCTCAACGACCTCCTCTTGAGTCTCAACGACCTCCTCTTGAGTCTCAACGACCTCAGAAGAAATAGTCTCTTCGGTTTGTGGATACCACTCATTCCCCTTGGCATCTACACCGATGCGAAGATTGTCCTCATTCACATACACCTCAACCTCTCCACCCCTCGGGGTTAAGGAGTCCTCCCCATGCTCTTCCATGTACGCATTATTTCTTTGCGTCTGCTCTAACTCCAACTGCTCCGCATCAGATAACTCTGAAGAAGCTGTTGCCTCCTGAGTCTCAATGACCTCCTCCTGAGTCTCAATGACCTCCTCCTGAGTCTCAATGACCTCGGAAGAAATAGTCTCCTGAGTCTCAACAACCTCGGAAGAAATAGTCTCCTCCTGAGTCTCCTCTTGAGAGGTTGCATCTGCTTTTAACTCAGCACGATTCTTAGGGAGCTTACCCTCTACACCATTTGGAAGCTGTGCATCGGGGGTTAGGCTTAACCAACTCCATGCAGGAGTGAAAAGCAGACCCTTCTTCTTCATCGCCACAGTCTGAGAGACATAAGCAATGTCAAAGTTGTAACGTCCATTTGGGTATTTCTTCAGCACACCTGCTGACATGCACATCCCAAAATCTGCCTTCACCGCATTTTCTTTGTTAAGAATCCATGCCTTAATATCATCGGACTTTGCCACTCCTCCAAGATCAGTGATCGCTTGGGGGATGCCTGCCTTTAACACCTTTGTCGCATCTGTTCGTGTCGTCACAGCCTGTGCCTCCTGTGGTTGCGAGTTAGAAACTGTTGTTGTCGGACTTGTTGTAGTGCCCATGTTTTCTCCTATATGGTATTTCTGAAGTTTTTCAGCAAAAAATAAGTTTTTTAAGGTTTCTTCTTGAGAGCCTTACGGACGATACAGAGGGCTTCACTCACTACTCTGTCTTTCTTAGGGTAGTAAGCCTCGTTTGACTCCAACCAGCCCTCCCTAGCTTTCTTGTCCTTTAGAGACAAGACGATCACTTTTGCAAGAGACTTGGCTTCTCGCCTTATTTCCTCTTCGGACATGATATTCATGTAGCAACCCTTTCTTAGTTAAGGTTAGTTCGAGTCAGAACCGCTCTGCCTCTACACTACATTCTTCGAGAGGGAGAGAGGATCCAGAAATATCTGAACTTTTTAGAAGAAAGTTCAAAAATACCCCTTTTTCAGGGGGTTACGCTATCCGTAGATCACATCCCCGAAGATACAGCATTGAAGGTACACATCCCCTGTGATCGCATCTGCGTTGTCTGACATGAAGTCTCTAAAGTGGCGAGGATATTTCTCGCTCATCGTCTTCATCCCGTTCTTCAAAAGAGTCAAGTCTAAGAGATACTCACCCTCATCCTCAACATCGAACACTTTGAGCTTAAAGTCGGGGTTCGTTACTTGATATTGTGGAAATCCTGACCAATCTCCATATTTCTCGTCTTGAGCATCTTTCTCTGAAGGATTATAGCTCTCAGTAAAATCCCACCGACCCCAGTAATAGATGCCTCCTTCAAAGGCAGTACAAAGAAGCCCTGCAATCTGATCGCCTGTAATCTCTACAGGCTGATTTAAGGTTAAAATCTTGTCTTCCATTCATACACTCCTAATGTACGGGGTTATACTTCATTCTTATATATATGTGTGGTTTAAAGGTTAATGATCAATTCGATTGCCGTGATGGTGCAGATGCCGAGGATTGAATAAAAAACACGATTGCTCATACAGACTCCTTATTATACGGGGTTAATCGTTGCTATTTCTCCATTCTTATGAGTGGGAGAGCTGTCCAGCATTTATAACGTGAGACACCAAAAAAGAAGCCCAAGTGAGAAAAACAGACTTAATCTTGAGTTCCATCTGCTCTCATCGAACAAGTTCACTAATTGTGAAAATTCAGGGTCATTTTTTATAAGGTCGTCTATTTCTGAGTAGTTGTCCCAAGTCATAGACAGCCCTTTCTCTTCAAGGAACTCATTCATCCTAAGATTCAAGTTCACTTTTTTCTGCTCAAAGTAGAAATAGAAGAAAATCAAAAGAACACTCGTCCCAAAGCACAACTCAAGCTTGCTCATCGGCTCCTCCTTATAGTCAATCTGAACTTCACCCCTCTATATGGTATTTTTGAAAATTTACTGCTAAAAAATACGCTATTTCTTAGAAATAGTGGTTTGAAGAAATAAATCTAAATTATTTCTTCATTTTGTGTGCGTGTCTAAAAAACAACAAAAATCAAGACACCAAGACAAGCACCTTGAAAAATGCGGGTCTTGGTAGTGTGAGTTGTGTTTTTATACAGGTAAATATTTATAGACCTTCTATATGCGAGTATATTTGTGCGTGTTCTGTAAAAGCCTAACTTTAGGTAAGACAAGACAGAAATCTCTTATAAGAAAGTATAAGGATCGCAACACCCCCTACTTTAAGTGGTGGACAACATCTAAAAGAGAGACAGAGATGCCAATAAGCAGTCAGCAGATACTATTGAGTATCTTAAGTAACAGCACAAACAAGGGAGAGATTTACCCTATCAAGATGAGGGCAGTAAGCGAGGGGGTATCTTCTTGGTTACTAAAAGGAGGGGTAACTCTGAGGGGTTTTGGTACAGGGAGTGGGG
>Ga0213859_10000053_pt1 | contig 47643 bp, 63 predicted proteins | sample PICome_2_FD_160133 | JGI IMG/M metagenome (GOLD analysis project Ga0213859, IMG submission 160133) | Coastal seawater microbial communities near Pivers Island, North Carolina, United States - PICO304 | ecosystem: Environmental > Aquatic > Marine > Coastal | place: USA: North Carolina...
AATTCCAATTTTAAAGACTCTAGACGCAGGGCAGAAAGGTTGTCTAAACTGGGCATCCAATATCTTGACTGTGGTACTAGTGGTGGTGTTTACGGTTTGGAGCGTGGATACTGTCTTATGGTTGGTGGTGCAAATACTGCAGTATCCGTCTGCGCTCCTATCTTCAGGGCACTCGCCCCAGGTATCGGATCTGCCTCTCGTACAGACCCCCTCAGTTATGAAACAAGTGCCGAGCATGGTTGGTTACATTGTGGAGGACCTGGCGCAGGTCATTTCGTAAAGATGGTTCACAATGGAATCGAATATGGAATCATGCAAGCATACGCAGAAGGATTTAATATCCTGCATGAAGCTAATGCTGGAGCAGCATACGTTGCCGCAGGTGATGCTGAAGTTGCTCCAATGGATAACCCAGAAGACTATCAGTATGATATTGACGTTTCTGAAGTGGCTGAGTTATGGCGTCGTGGTAGCGTGGTTGGTAGTTGGTTGCTCGATCTTACCGCTACTGTACTACGCGGCGATAGAGAGCTTAGCAAGTTCGATGGGGGAGTATCAGACAGTGGTGAGGGTCGTTGGACTGTTCACGCTGCTGTGGATCTTGGCGTACCCGCTCCTGTTATCAGCAGTGCGTTGTGGGCTCGTTTTGAGTCACGCCGTCTGGGTGCTTTCACAGCCAAGGTTTTGAATGGAATGAGAGCTATGTTTGGTGGTCATGACGTTCGCTGATGTCCTTCTTTGGGCAGCAATACCCTTTGTACTATCCACAGTATATTTCGGGTTTAGAAAAGGTGAAAATAACTATTACGAATCAGACGACTACGATGGAAACGGAACAGCTCACTAAGGGAATAGTTATCTTTGGAGCAACGGGAGACCTATGCAAGAAGAAACTAATTCCAGCACTCTACAAACTCTGGGAGAAAAAACTTCTCCCAGATAATTTTTTAATTACAGGTTGTGCTAGAAGAGCACCTACTGCTGCACAGTGGAAAGAAAGTCTTGGTGATTACCCTGATGAATTTCTACAGCAACTAGATTACATCTCTGCAGATCTCGACAATGTTGAATCTCTACGTCACCTTCCTGATTATCTTCACGATAACACTTACTTCCTATCTGTGCCTCCAGAAAGGTATGCTAACGCGATTAGCAATCTTAAAGAGGCAGGTAAACTCGATGACCCCGACCATTCCCGCGTGGTTATCGAGAAACCCTTTGGCTACGATTATAAATCTGCTGATCATCTATCAGCTGTGGTTGCTAGACATCTACGCGAAAAACAAGTTTATCGCATTGACCATTATCTTGGTAAAGATACTGTTAATAACATTCTTGCTACTCGCTTCAGTAATATTCTTCTCGAACCACTTTGGAATCGTCAGTATGTAGAGGAGATTCAAATCTTCGCTACTGAGACTATTGGTTGTGAAGGTCGTTCACAATATTATGAAACTGCTGGTGCTGTACGCGACATGCTACAGAATCACATTCTACAGGTTCTAGCACTAGTCGCTATGGAACCACCTAGCAAAATGAATGCTAGGGAAATCAGACGTGAGAAGACAAAAGTTCTCGCTGCCACTAGACTAGGTACAAATATTATTCTTGGACAATACGATGGCTACCGTAACGAAGAGGGCGTTGATCCTAACAGTGGTACTCCTACCTATTTTGCTGGGTCTTTATTCGTCGATAACTGGCGTTGGGAGGGAGTTCCTTTTAACGTCATGACTGGTAAGAAAATGCCTTATGGATGTGTAGAGGTAGTCATCAAACTCAAAGCACCACCGCTAAAATTGTATGAAGGAGAAGTCAACGATCGTATTGTCATGCGTCTTCAGCCTAATCCTCATCTGGACATTAGCATGGACATTAAATCTCCTGGGCTTGCTGATGATCTTGAACTCGCTACGCTTACACACGCCTATCCCCAAGACAGAGCAATCGACGGATATGAAAAACTCCTATACGATGCAATCCAAGGGGACCAATCACACTTCGTCCACGCCGAGGAAGTTATGGAATCCTGGAGAATTGTAGATGACCTTCTGTGTACTGGTACTAGTTGCCCAATTCGCACTGTCCCTTACCTCTACACTGGCGGATGGGGTCCCGAGCACAAAACACAATTCTTAACTAATTGGGATTATCCAGCATGATTTTATTTGTTCGACATGTTATGCAAACTCCATGGTGCTTAGGCGTCATGGGATTCTTTCTTGTATTCGTTCCAATTATAGGTATGCACCTTGTCCATAAATATGGATGGGAACATTGGGAACCTTTTAGTAGTCATGAACCTCCTACTCCGCCCTCTGAATGATATTAATGACCCTACCTGGAGTGTGATCTTCTCGATCATACTCCTTCTTATTGGAGTCAGTTATGTGATCTATAGGGTACTTACATACGATGATTAAGTTATAGTACAGAAATCTTAGCCATTCTTTACACTATTTTTTCCTACATACAGTATAATCATATTGTAGCTGAGTGTAACACATATGCTAGGTCTTTACCTTGTAGTTGCCATCGTCCTTCTTTGTATAGCATATGCTGGTGTAGAAGAGACGATGCGATTATTCGCATACCTAGATCTTCAGTTGCGTTATGCGTGGGTCAGATTTAGGATGATGTTGTTGCGTCGTAAGTTAAGGCAACAACTTATTAAAGACCTACCTGAATACAATAAACTCATTAAGGAGCTTTCAAAAGATGACCAAGGAAAATAAGGAACTGTCTGACCTCAAATTGGAGAGGAAAGAATGTCCTAAGTGTGGAGCTATTTGGATTAATGGTCAGCACATTTGGTCTGGTACTGGAGCAACTGGTAATGAAGATGATCTTGCAGGACTAGTGTGTAACAATCTAGGAGATCATCAGTGTATCAATCCGAAGAGAGGATCTGATAAAGGAGATACGTGGGAAACACGCCTAGCATACATGGAAGGTCGCTTTGATGAGAAGCGTGCAGACATGGAAAAACTTAGAGATATGGGCAAGAGTTTAGATGATCTCTAAATACTAGTAGTGAACTAGTTTTGTTGTGTCTAGTAATGATATTTACTTGGGGAACCCGAATCTAAAGAAAGCGGGAACCCCAATTCAATTTACACAAAAGCAGATTAACGAGTGGATCAAGTGCAAGAATGATCCCATTTATTTTGCTGTGAACTACATTAAGATTATCTCGCTGGATGAGGGTCTTGTTCCATTCAGCATGTATGATTTCCAGAAAGGTATCTTGAGAGACTTCCATGAGAATCGTTTCAACATTGCAAAACTTCCTAGACAGACTGGCAAATCGACCACCGTTGTTGCCTATCTTCTTTATTACGCTATCTTCTACGATAGTGTTAACATTGGTATTCTTGCTAACAAGGCTAGTACCGCAAGGGAGCTTCTAGGCAGGTTACAACTTGCTTACGAAAACCTTCCCAAGTGGATGCAACATGGTATTCTTGTATGGAACAAGGGTAATGTCGAACTCGAAAATGGATCAAAGATTCTGGCTGCTTCTACATCTGCAAGTGCTGTCCGAGGCATGTCGTTCAATATCCTCTTCCTCGATGAGTTTGCGTTCGTTCCAAACCATGTTGCAGAGCAATTCTTTGCCTCTGTTTATCCTACTATTACGTCTGGTAAATCAACGAAAGTCATAATCATTTCCACGCCTAACGGCATGAATCACTTCTACAAGATGTGGGAGGATGCTAGACGTGGTAAGAATGGTTATGTTACTAACGAGGTCCACTGGTCTCAGGTCCCAGGAAGGGATTCTAAGTGGAAAGAAGAAACTATTAAAAACACATCACCAAGACAGTTCGCTCAGGAGTTTGAGTGTGACTTCCTTGGATCCGCAGATACTTTGATTAGTCCTGCAAAACTACAAAATATTCCATTCCACGATCCCATACAGAGCAATGCAGGACTTGACGTATATACGCGGGCAGAAAAAGATCATGAATACATTATTACTGTGGATGTTGCCCGAGGAATCGGTGGCGATTATTCTGCTTTCGTCGTGTTTGATATCACCACTGTCCCGTATAAAATCGTTGCCAAGTACAGAAATAATGAGATTAAGCCTGTACTGTTTCCTTCGGTCATCTTCCAAGTAGCGAAAGAATATAATAACCCATACATTCTGGTAGAAGTCAATGATATTGGAGATAGTATTGCTGCAACTCTCAATTACGATCTTGAGTATCCTAATGTCCTTATGTGTGCTATGCGCGGCAGAGCGGGTCAGGTCGTCGGACAAGGATTCTCAGGAACAAAAACACAACTAGGTGTAAAGATGAGCGTAACCGTAAAGAAGATTGGTTGCGCTAACCTTAAAGCAATTATTGAAGAAGACAAGTTATTGTTCAATGACTTCCAGATCTTCCAAGAACTTACTACGTTTGTGCAGAAGAAACAAGCGTGGGAAGCAGATGAAGGATATCATGATGACCTTGTAATGTGCATGGTTCTCTTCGCATGGTTAGTCATGCAAGATTACTTCAAAGAAATGACTGACCAAGATATTAGGAGAAGAATCTATGATGAGCAACGTAATCAGATTGAGCAAGATATGGCTCCCTTTGGTTTTATTGATGACGGTATGGGTGATGATACCTTCGTGGACGGGGACGGAACCCTTTGGGAGTATGGAACGACACAGGAAGAAGTCGGATATATGTGGAACTACTAATGGACTTAGGTGACCAGTTTGATTTAGAACATCTACTGTTTAAAACAAGACAATGTAGGTCTTGTGGTCAAACAAAAGATTTGCTCACAGATTTTTACAGGATTAGAAAAGACAGAAAATCACTGTCTGCATATTCTTATGAATGTAAGGAATGCACTAAGATAAGAATCACAGTAAGTAGAATGACTAATAGGGTATTCGATAGATGGGAGTATCCTGATTGGTAGTGTGTTCATGCACTCGTTCCCCACTGAAAAGAGACAAAACTCTAAATAATCATAGACAATTTTGGGTACTTTTCAGGAGACAAAAACATGGCAAGTCAAATCTCGCCTGGTGTCGTTATTAAGGAACGCGACCTAACTACAGGAACCGTTGTAAACTCCGCTGCTACTACTGCTGCTGTCGTTTCAACCTTCCAAAAAGGTCCCGTTGGTGAAATTACCACCATCGCATCTCAGAGAGAACTGGTAGACACATTTGGTGCTCCTGGTTCTGCTAACGCAGATGATTACTTTGTAGCATCTGAGTTTCTAAACTACGGCGGTCGCCTAGCAGTTGTACGCGCAGAAACAGGCGCAGTCAACGCTGGTGCTGCTGCTATCATCAGAAGTCAAACCGACTACGAATCAAGAATCGAATCAACTACTCCCGCTTGGAAGTGGGCAGCAAAAACTCCTGGTATTTGGGGTAACGCACTGGATGTTGTTATCGCTGACCGTGGTGCTGACCAGTATGTTACTTTCGCATCAACACCTGCTGGAATGGCTGCAGGAACAAACCTAGAATTCGGCGGCAGCAAAACTGCTGAAGTTCTTTCTTGGGACGCTTCAACTCTCAAGGCAGCAGTTATTCTTGATGCTCCTACTACAAGACTAACCGCTTCAGATACTCTAGACACTCCTGATACTGGTGTTGCAGTAACACTCGGCGTTAATGCTGCTGGTAGTGATTACACTACAGGTGCTGCTACAGTAACTGGTGGTAGTGGTGCAAACTTAACTGTAAACCTTGTAGTTAATACTGGTGCTCCTTCTGCAATTAGTCTAGCAACAGGTGGATCTACTTACGGTGCAACTGGAACTGCAGTTCCTGTAACTGGTGGTACTGGTTCAAACATGACTGTCGATTTTACTTCAGTTGGTGGAGTTATCGATACCATCTCAATCAACACTCCTGGTACTGGATATACTAACGGTGAAACTGTAGTTGTTTCTGGTGGTGGTAACAACGCAACCTTCACAATCGATAACGTTCTTGGTGCTATCTCTTCTGCTAGTGTTACCACTGGTGGTACTGGTTACCAAAATGGCGATATCGTACAAGTTGTTCAGGGTTCTGGCGCTGCTGGTGCTCTTGAGGTTACAGCTGTTCAAGATACATCAATCGCAATCACAGTTGAAGACTGGTGGACAAACACCAACGTTGATGGATCTTATGCAGTAGCAGGTGATAACAAGATTCGTCTATCGGCAATCGGACCTCGCCCTGGTACTTCTCAGTTCGCAACAGATAGAGGACTTTCATATGACGAAGTTCACGTTGCAGTTATCGACAGAACTGGTGGTGTTGCAGGAACAGCAAACACAGTTCTAGAGAGACTACTTTATCTTTCTAAGTTGTCTGATGGTAAGGCATCTGAGGGTTCATCCTCATACTATCCAACCTCAGTTAAACTAGCATCTGAGTACGTTTACTTCGGATCACACAACACTGCAGCACATAACCCATCATCTGCTGGTGCTGGTTTCGCTCCTGGTGTTGCTGGTTCTGCACAGACTTCAGGTGCAAAAGCACAACTCTTCGGTGTAGTCAAGACAACCCTAACAGGTGGTACTGATGACTATGCTTACACTCCTGCAGAGTTTGGAACTGGAATGACTCTATTCCATGATACCGAGACTGTTGATATTGACTTCATTCTAATGGGTGGTTCCCTAACAGATGAAGCTGATACCAAAGTCAAAGCAGGTCACTGCATCACTGCAGCAAATCTAAGAAAAGATGCTATTGCATTCATCTCTGCTCACAAAGGAAACCAAGTTTCTGGTAATACAACTCTAACAAGAGCACAGCAGAAGGATAACACAATCAACTTCTTCTCTACTATCCAATCTACTTCTTACGCAGTATTTGATAGCGGTTATAAGTATTTCTACGATCGCTTCAATGACGAGTATCGTTACATCCCATGTAACGGAGACGTAGCGGGTCTATGTGTTGCAACTTCAGCAACACTCGATGACTGGTTCTCACCAGCAGGTCTATCAAGAGGTGGTGTACGTAATGCTATTAAACTAGCATACAACCCAACTCAAGCAGATAGAGACGAGCTCTATCAGGCAAGAATCAATCCTATTGTTTCTTTCCCAGGTCAGGGTATCACTCTATTCGGTGATAAGACTGCACTCTCCTCACCTTCCGCATTCGACAGAATCAACGTTCGTCGTCTCTTTATCAACATCGAGCAGAGAGCAGAAGCACTTGCTAAGGGAGTCATCTTTGAACAGAATGACGAGACCACAAGACTCGGATTTACAAATGCACTTACTTCCTACCTCTCTGAGGTTCAGGCAAGAAGAGGTATTACTGACTACCTAGTTGTTTGCGATGAGTCAAACAACACGTCATCTGTAATTGACCGTAACGAATTTGTTGCTGAAATCTTTGTAAAACCAACACGTTCGATTAACTACATTACTCTCTCGTTCATCGCTACTAGATCTGGAGTTTCCTTCAGTGAAGTAGTTGGACGCGCTTGATCTTACCAACTATTCAACTAATCACGGGAAGAGGAAAAAACAATGGCTATTAACTCAAACGTATCTGAGTTTCTGCAGAAAATTAGACAAGGCGTTAAGCCTAATATGTTCCTGGTGGACATCGAGTTCCCAGGAACCCTTGCAAAGGGTGGTAGTGATAAAGACCTCACTAACATCCTCTGCAAATCTGCAGCACTCCCCGCATCCAACTTGGGTGTAATCGAAGTTCCTTTTAGAGGAAGAACTGTAAAGATCTCAGGAGATCGTACATTCGATACCTGGACTGCTACATTCGTCAATGACGAAGACATGAGAATCCGTGCATTCATGGAGCAATGGGTTGCTCAAATGAATACACATGAGGGCAACAGAGCACCACTATTCACACCAGAAACTAGTGGAACTGGTTACATGGCGCACCTACTAGTCAAGCAACTTGAGAAAGATGCATCTGACGCAGGTAGCATCATCAGAACCTACAAACTCTGGCACGCTTTCCCAACTAACGTTTCACAGATTGATCTTGCATACGACAGCAACGATCAGGTTTCTGAGTTCACAGTTGAGTTCCAACTCTCCTACTGGACTGCTGAAACTGGCGCTGCTGCTGGGTCTAACCCACCTGCTGTTGCTCCTGGAGAGTGATTTTTTAAGATCATAAATAGAATAGTTGGTGAGCAACCCGTTAATACACAATGAGTCAGTTATTTGGTTTTCAAATTAACCGTAAGGATAAGGACAGGGGGCAATCCCCTGTCCCTCCCAACGCAGAGGACGGAGTTGCCGTAGCTGCGGGGGGATATTTTGGTACTTACGTTGAAACGGATGCTCAAGCAAGAAATGAGTATGATCTGATTAAGAGATATAGAGATATGTCTCTGCATCCAGAAGTTGATTCTGCTATTGATGATATTGTAAATGAATTTGTCGTCAGCGATTCCAACGATACTTGTGTAGAGATTGAGTTATCGAATCTGGAAGTTGGCGCTACCGTAAAGAAAAGAATTAGAGAAGAGTTTGAGCACATCAAGCGTATGCTCAACTTCGACATGAAGGCACATGAATTAATTCGTAATTGGTATATTGATGGTAGATGCTACTACCATAAAGTAATTGATCTTGCCGATCCTAAGAAAGGTATTTTAGAACTTCGTTATATTGATCCACTCAAAATCCGTCGTGTAAGACAGAAGATCGGAAAGGTAGAGGATCCTGTAGTTGTAAGAGGCACCGCTCTAGAACACGAGTGGGGAGACTACATTGATTATTATATTTACAATCCAAAAGGTTATGCTAGGTCATCTGCCCTAATGGGTACTGGAGATTTTTCAGCAAACCAGGGAATCAAAATGGCTTTTGATTCGGTAACTTATGTTCATTCTGGTTTGCAGGATATGAACAAAAGGATGCATCTTAGCTTCCTACATAAAGGTATCAAGTCACTCAATCAACTTAGAATGATTGAGGATGCACTTGTAATCTATCGTTTATCTCGCGCACCTGAGCGTAGAATTTTCTACATTGACGTTGGTAACTTACCTAAGGTCAAAGCAGAACAATATCTTCGTGATGTAATGAATCGCTATCGTAACAAACTTGTATACGATGCGTCAAGTGGTGAGATTCGTGATGATAAAAAGCATATGAGTATGCTTGAGGACTTCTGGTTACCTCGTCGTGAGGGTGGTCGCGGTACTGAGATTACAACTCTACCAGGAGCACAGAACCTTGGAGAACTCAAGGACGTGGAGTATTTTAAAAAGAAACTCTACAATTCTCTCAATCTTCCTCCCTCTCGTCTTACTGACGATAACAAAGGATTTAACCTTGGTAAAACCACTGAGGTCCTACGTGATGAACTCAAGTTTAGTAAGTTCATCGGAAGACTTCGTAAGAGATTTAGTGGAATCTTCCACGATATTCTCAAGACCCAACTTATCCTCAAAGGAGTAATTGCTCCTGAAGATTGGGATGATATGCAAGAGCATATTCAATATGACTTCCTACATGATAACCATTTCAATGAACTCAAAGAGATTGAAATGCTGACTCAACGAATGGGTCTCGTAACACAGATGGATCCTTTTGTCGGCAAGTATTACTCTGTTGATTATATTCGTCGTCATGTTCTTGGTCAGAAAGACAAAGATCTTAAGGAGATGGATAAACAAATCCAGTCCGAGATCAATTCTGGTTTGGTCATGGATCCAACTCAGGTCAATATGTTCGATACTATGGATCGACAGAACACTGCATTCGCACCAGAACTGCAGGGCATTCAAGCAGATGACTCATTCGATAGAGAGCAAGATTCTGCTGATGCAAACCTTGATAGAGAACTACAAAAACAAAAGTCTCTACCTCCAAGTCAACCTAAAGATAAATAATTTTAAATTATGGAACAATCAAATCCCAACGCCGAGGTTCTTAACGTAGTTAAGTCCATCGAAGACGGACAAAGAGCGAATGCAATTGATGCAATTCAGGATCTTTTGTATGCTCGTGCTGCAGATGCAATGTCTCAGTACAAACAGATTGTAGCGAAATCATTTTTTGACGAACCAGCAGAGGCACTACCAGATGAAACTGATAACGGAAACGATTGAAGACGTGAAGGTTATCACCGAAGGAAACGGTGATAGCAAGAAACTTTACATCGAAGGAGTATTTCTTCAGTCGGAACTAAAGAATCGTAACGGTCGTGTATATCCCTTTTCGGTTCTCGAAAAAGAAGTCAATCGTTACAACGAAGAGTACGTAAAAACTAAGCGTGCTTTAGGTGAACTAGGTCACCCTGACGGTCCCACCGTCAACCTAGACAGAGTGTCCCACAGAATCACTGATCTCCGCGCTGAAGGTAACAACTTCATGGGCAAGGCACAGATTCTAGATACCCCAATGGGTAAGATCGCTAAGAATCTTCTAGAAGAAGGAGTTCAACTTGGTGTTTCTTCTCGTGGTATGGGAAGCATCGATAAGCGTGAAGAAGCAAACTATGTTATGGATGACTTCATGCTAGCAACTGCAGCAGACATTGTTGCTGATCCATCCGCCCCTGATGCATTTGTAAACGGCATCATGGAAGGCAAGGAATGGGTATGGGACAATGGAATTCTAAAGGAATCAAAAGTTGCTAAATACCAGAGATATATGAGCGAGTCCACTCGCTCACAACTGGAAGAAAGGACTCTCAAAGTCTTTGAGAACTTCCTTTCAGGATTATAATTTAATAAATAAACTTAGACTAATCATACGAAACACGGGGAAACTCAAATGTCAGATATGTTAAACGAAAAGTTTGCGGAGTTCGTTAGTGAGCAAAACATTGTCCTAGCAGAGGGCGACCCAATGCCTACCGTAACCGCAGCTGTACTCCCAGCAAATCCTGCCGCTCCTAGTGGTGGTATTTCTGGCGAACCAAATCGCGCAAAGGGCGGTAAGGATCCCGCTCCTAGCGTGGGTACTGAAGTTGCCCCATCAGGTCAGTCTGTTACCGATAATGGCGGTCCCCGTCCAGATGGTAACGATGAGGGCGAAGACAACCCAGGCGCTAAAGCAGCAGCACCAGTTGGTGCTAAAGCAGCACAAAGCGATGGTACAGCACAAACCGCAAACATTCACGATGCTGGTGATCAAGGAACCACACCTTCTGTAGGTGCTGAGGTTGCTTATGGAACCAGCAAAGGTCCTGACGTTTCGTATCCTATCAAGCCTTCCTACGAGTCACTTGACGTTTCTGACGACGTTAATGCACTATTTGAAGGAACAGAACTTTCCGAAGAGTTTAAAGAGAAAGCAACCACAATCTTTGAGGCTGCAATCAAAGCGAAACTCTCCGAAGAGTACGACAAGCTTGTAGAACATTTCGCTACTGAAATGGAGAAGCACGTTGCTGAAGCAAAGAGCGAGCTCTCTGAAGAAGTTAGCGGAACTGTTAACTACGCCATCGGTCAATGGATGGAGCAAAACCAAGTTGCTGTTGACCGTGGAATCAGAAATGAGATTACTGAAGACTTCATTGCAGGTCTCAAGAATCTCTTTGAAGAGCACTACATTTCTATCCCCGAAGACAAGGTTGACGCGGTAGAAGGTATGGCTGATACTATTCGTGAAATGGAAGAGCGCCTAGACGAACAGGTCAAGGCTAATGTGAAACTACAGAATCGTCTCAATGAGTCTGCTAAGCAAGTTGTTCTGAACACTGTTTCAGAAGGACTCGTAGATACTCAGAAAGACAAACTCGCTGCTCTCGCTGAGGGTGTTGAGTTCACTTCAGAAGAGGAATACTCCAAGAAGCTCAACACAATTAAAGAGAGTTATTTCCCTAACTCTCCCGTAGTGAGAGAAGAGACTGAAGAGACTCCCGTAGAAGGCGAAGAGGCATCCCCAGCAATGGCGGCATATCTCCAAGCACTTAACCGTTGGGGTCAATCCTGATTATAACGTACTAATTTTTCCAAACACAGAGGCACAAACTAATGTTTAATGCAAAATCTCTGCAGGAAAAGTGGGCACCTGTTCTAGGTCATGAGAGCGCAGGCTCCATCAAAGATAACTATAGAAAGAGTGTTACCGCTGTCCTGCTCGAAAACCAAGAGCGTTTCCTACGTGAAGAGCGTGGAATGCTTTCCGAGGTCGCAGTTAACTCCCTCGGTGCTAGCACCGTTACCCCTGCTGGTTCAGCACTCGGTAACTCCAACACCGCAGGTCTTGCAGGTTTCGATCCTGTATTGATCTCACTAATCCGCCGTGCAATGCCTAACCTCGTTGCATATGATATCTGTGGCGTCCAGCCAATGTCTGGTCCTACAGGTCTAATCTTCGCAATGCGTTCACGCTACGAGAACCAAGCAGGCGAAGAGGCACTATTCAACGAACCAGATACTGGATTCTCTGCAGAATACGACGCTACTCAAGGAGCTTATACTCCTAGAACTGGCGCTGGTGTCGGTGGCGATTCTGAAGGTAACAACCCTGCACTTCTAAACGATGCAGCACCTGCTGCTAACGCATACGAAGTCAAGCAAGGTATGCCTCGTGAAGATCTGGAGCGCATGGGCGAAGCGGGCAGACTGTTCCGCGAAATGTCCTTCAGCATCGAGAAGACTTCTGTGACTGCTAAGTCCAGAGCACTCAAAGCTGAGTACACTCTAGAACTAGCACAAGACCTCAAGGCGATCCATGGTCTAGATGCTGAGCAGGAGCTTGCTAACATTCTGTCTAGCGAAGTTCTTGCTGAGATCAACCGTGAAGTCGTCAGAACGGTCTATCGTGTTGCTAAGCCTGGTGCTCAGAACAACACTGCTTCTCAAGGTATTTTCGACCTCGACGTTGACTCCAACGGTCGTTGGTCTGTTGAGAAGTTCAAGGGTCTTCTCTTCCAAATCGAGCGTGATGCTAACGCAATCGCACAAGAGACTCGTAGAGGAAAGGGCAACTTCCTAATGTGTTCCGCAGACGTTGCTTCCGCACTAGCAATGGCTGGCGTACTCGACTATTCCTCAGGTCTAACTGGCGCTGGTGGTCCTTCCATCGGTGAAGTTGATGACACTGGTAACCTCCTAGTCGGTACAATCAACGGACGCATCAAGGTCTACGTTGATCCTTATGCAGCAAACCTCAGCGACAAGCACTTCTATGTCGTCGGTTACAAGGGCACCTCGCCTTATGACGCAGGTCTCTTCTACTGCCCATACGTACCCCTCCAAATGGTTCGTTCCATCGACCCAGGCACCTTCCAGCCCAAGATTGGCTTCAAGACTCGCTACGGCATGGTATCCAACCCATTCGTTACCACTAACGGTCTCTACAGCGGCACCCCTGACGCTGAAGCACTCACCGCAAGTGCTAACATGTACTACAGAAGAGTCCAGGTTACAAACCTCATGTGATTCTCGTTTACATATCAACACAGAGGACCTTCGGGTCCTCTTTTTTTATGTCTATATAAAAACAAAAACAATGAAGAGTGAGATGCAATACCTCATTTGGTCATCTATAGTGGGACAATTAGAGAAAGCAGGCGATAAGAAGTCTGTTTACTACAGTCAAGCATACGCCAAAATGAAACAAAATGAACCAAAACGAAACAATGCCTAGAGGAAGAGTGAGCAAGACCGATGTTCTTGCTAGAGTATACAAGTTGAAGACTGAGCTGTATGATGGTACACATCATCATAAGTCAGGAGACTGGCATGATGGTGCTCACCACGCTTACAACACTATTCTGGATTTACTAAATGAGTATTCAAACTGACTGGCGCTACAGCGACGAACGTATGGATGTAAGAACACAAGGACTGAACATCCTTCTTAAAAAATTTGGTTCTGAGATCTGTTCTGATGGATCCCCACGCTACTCCAATCAAAGCATTTACGAGTGTGTTCATGATTGGGTGTCTCAGGGTAACGTGAGAACTGACGGTATTGTCGCATACTACAAAGCATACTACGCATGAATTCAGACGAGAGGAGAGAGTTCTACAAGTCATTACGAGAGAGGATTAATCAACTAAGAATGAATCATCTCTTTGAGGAACCGTGTCCTCTTTACGAACCCGAATGGGATGAAGATCTTTGGGATTGTAGATTAAGTTACGATTACGACGACGAGGAGAATCAAGATGACTGCTAGAACATTTGTCCTTATTGGATGCTTTTTACCTCTCATCATTATCTACATAGTAATGAAACTTGCTGTGTGGGTATCTGCTGTTAATGCTGAACAGGATTATGTCAGAAGAGAACCTTTACGAGAACGAGGACCCTTCGTGGCGGATGCATATGCAGACGTTGATGAAGAGGAAGAGGAGTATGGAGATCGCACAGACTATAGATAAGGCACTGTACGATTACTATTCCGAATTGGGTAAACCTGTTCCTAAATGGAAAAAGAAAGATCCCGATTGGTGGATAGAGTATCTTGAAAATTTAGGAATAGATCCGAGGAATCCCTGATGGAAAATGAACCGATTATATATGAAATGAAATTTAGTATAGAGGATGTCCACCTCCTCTATCACTGTGTATGCAAAAGAATTGAGAACTGGGAAGGTTCCCCAGCAAGACATCCAACTGAGCAAGAACACCTCTGGTACTTAAGAGATCAATTGTACAGAGCAGTTCTTGACTACAAATTCCATGATATGTGACTCACTAAATAGTGTGTAGCTTGGGAAGTTGACATGTCTGCTAATTGGTATGAGGAGCAGCCAAAGAATAGAAATTATCTATCACCACTCGGATTCAAACTGAATCTCGATAAGTTTAAAGGTGTCGATTTTTTCTGTCAGGCAGCAAACATTCCTGATATCAATATGCCTGTTACAGAAGTCCCCACAAGGTTTCGCTCTCTGCCTATCGTTCCTGGCGGTGGAGTGACCTTTGGGGACTTTCTTGTACGTTTTATCATCGATGAGGATCTCGTCAATTACAGGTCCATACAGGACTGGATTAGAAGCAATGGTAATGACGGTGATGCAAGTGTCCCCTCAGAACCAGAATACAGTCTAGGTAATCTTATGATTACTACGTCTCACTACAACCCAGCGTTCTCGGTCAACTTTGAAGGTCTGTTTCCCATCTCACTTACGGGAGTTCAGTTTGACGCTTCACTATCTGACCAAGAATATTTGACTGCTGATGTTGTATTCAAGTATCACTCCTACAAAATTAAATCTATCTAATGAATTTTGACTCTCTTCGTAATCGTTTTGAAAAAATTCGTGCTGAATGGAATGAAGACTCTGCTGTAGATTTCCAATTTAAGAACAAGCAATATAGCACAGATCTTGGACAACTCGCTCTAGAGATCCCTTTCCAGCACAATAAATACTTAAACCACTACACTGATCTATCACAAATTAAAACCTCGCTTGAGTTTGAAGCACGCAAACTTGTACGAGAAAAAAGAGAATACTACGGTGGAGAAGCGGAAGCAAAGGTGTACGCAGAGAAACCCTTTGGATCGTCTATCAAAACATCGGAAAAAATGAAAGTGTATCTTGAGTCTGACGAAGACATCATCAACATGGAAGCAAAGATCAAGTATCTAGATCAGATGCTTTACTTCCTTGATAGCGTAATGAAGCAGATCTCAAACCGAGGTTTCCAAGTGAACTCAGCAATCCAGTGGGAGAAATTTATCAACGGAAGTGACTAATGACCGACATTGTAATCAAAAAGAAAAATGAGGTTTACGTCACTGTAAAAGGTGCTCCTCATGTACATCATGAACTATCTGATTACTTTTCATTTGAAGTCCCAGAAGCAAAGTTCTTAAAAAGAAATCCCAGATACAAATACTGGGATGGAATGATCCGCTTGTATTCGCCTGGGACTGGTGAGTTGTATGGTGGTCTTTTAGATCACTTACAAGAGTGGGCACATGAAAGAGCATACACCGTTGGATTTGAAACTAACGATTGGTATGGTGAAGTAGAAGAGAGTAATGACTTTGTATCCTATGAAGGGGTTAAAGTTTTTATGGATAAAATTGCTTCAGTGAAACCCCGTGAGTATCAATATAAAGCAGTGTATGAAGCACTGAAGAACAATCGTAAATTACTTCTTTCTCCTACGGGCAGTGGAAAGAGTCTGATGATCTATTCCCTCGTCAGATACTATACTGCTACCAACAAGAAGACGCTGATCATCGTCCCTACTACGTCCCTGGTAGAACAGATGGTCAATGACTTTAAAGAGTACGGATGGAATGCTGATGCTCATGTCCATAAGATTTACAGTGGTAAAGATAAGAATACTGATAAGGAAGTCATCATTTCAACATGGCAGTCTATCTACAAGTTTCCAAAGAGATACTTTGATGATATTGACTGTGTGATTGGTGATGAAGCACACTTGTTTAAGTCTAAATCATTAACAGGCATTATGACGAAACTTCATAATGCGAAATATAGATTTGGTTTTACTGGAACATTAGATGGTAGTAAAACTCACAAGTGGGTGTTGGAAGGATTGTTTGGATCATGTAAGCAAGTTACTAAAACAGATGATCTAATTAAATCAGGATACCTATCTAAATTTAGGATCAAGGTACTTCTCTGTAAGCATAACCCAGAATACTTTGAATCATATCACGAAGAGATCGATTACTTGTGTGAACATCGTGGTAGAAACAATCTTATCAAGAATCTAGTAGCAGATATTGAAGGGAATACCCTAGTGCTTTTCAATTATATCGAGAAGCATGGTGAACCGTTGCATGAATTGATAAATAGTACCGTAGACGAACAGAGAAAAGTATTCTTTGTTCATGGTGGTACTGACGTTGAAGATAGAGAAGAAGTAAGAAGACTGACTGAAACAGAAAACAATGCTGTAATCATTGCTTCTTACGGAACATTCTCTACTGGTATCAATATTAAACGACTACACAATATTATCTTTGCATCACCCAGTAAGTCTCGTGTTCGTAACTTACAGTCCATTGGTAGAGTTCTACGTAAAGGTGAAGGAAAAGATCTAGCAACACTATATGATATCGCTGATGATATCAATGGTAGAAATTATACTCTCAAACATTTAAATGAGAGAGTAAACATCTACCAATCAGAAAACTTTAAGTATGAAGTTATAAAGGTAAACCTACGATGAGAAACGTATGGAAGAAGAATTTATTGCAACTATTAAATTAGTATCTGGAGAAGAGATTGTAGCAAGAGTTGCTTACATGCCTGAAGAAGAGTCATGTTTAATACATGAACCTATGGAAGTAGAAGCAGTAAGTAAAACAAGAAAAAACCATACTGTAGATGGTTTTACTTTAAAAGAATGGATTCATTCTACTTTTGAAGATATGTTTGTTTTACCAAAGAGACATATCCTTACTATGACTGAATGTGATGAGAAAATAACTGAGTTCTATCTACGTTGTTTATCTCAAGATAAGAAAGCAAAGTCATTAACTAAGTTTCATGGTGAAGGTAAGAAAGGTGATCCAAGTAAAATCTTACCTGGGTACATTGGATCAGTAGAACAATCAAGAGACCTTCTAGAAAAAATTTATAACTCAGGTACAGGTACTAAAGAGTAGCTAAGAGCTTTAATTACCTTTGAACCTCTCACAAGGTTAATTGTACTGAGTTTCTGAGGTTACGTCAAGCCCTTTATGAAATCGATTTACATTTGCACACAGATCTTCTATGTGCTATACTCCTAACAGGAATCAAAGACAAGAATGGTCAAGCGTAAAAACACTGAATACTATGTAAACAACAAAGAACTCCTAGAGGCAATGACTGTCTATCGGGAGAGAGTGATTTACGCTAAAGAACATGAGAAACCTAAACCAAGGGTTCCCAATTACATTGGTGAGTGCTTCTTGAAGATTGCTACTCACTTGTCTTACAAACCAAACTTTGTAAACTATCCATTCAGAGAAGACATGATCTGTGATGGGATTGAAAATTGTCTGCAATACATTGACAACTTTGATCCCGAGAAATCTTCTAACCCATTCGCTTACTTCACGCAGATCATTTACTACGCATTCCTTCGTCGTATTCAGAAAGAAAAGAAACAGTTAGAAATTAAGCAGAAGATTCTAGACCATTCCGATTCTGCTACAGTGATGCATGTTGATGACCATGGTAACGGCATGTCTGGTATGAATGCCTCTAGGTCTGATATGAATAGCATCAAAGAAAACATTGAAATTAGAATGAACCGATGAGTGAACACCCTGAAATTGCTGAACATGAATGGTACACAACCCCCTATGGAGAATTCCGTGTCGAACAGAAACGCTTTGGAACGTGGACTAGCTACAGTAAGGATGGTACGCCTCTCATCACGGGACTTACGAAAGAAGTTGTCGTTAACGGAACAGGATTCCACCTGGAAGGTGTCGCTACTAACTGGGCAAACTGCAGGACTTCCAAAACGTTTGATGGAGTCGTTGGAGGTAAACTGTGAAGATTGCTCTAATCACTGATCAACATCTTGATGGTCGCAAAGGATCTCTAGCATTCTGGAACTTCTTTCAAAAGTTTTACGATGATGTATTTTTTCCAACACTTGAGAAAGAAGGTATCCGCACCATCATTGATCTGGGCGATACATTTGATAATCGAAAGTCTATGGACTTTAATACTTTTCACCGTGTGCGTGAAAATTATTTCGAGAGATTGAAACCTTATAACGTGCATATGCTGCTGGGCAACCACTGCACGTATTACAAGAATACTAATCGTATTAACTCACCAGAACTTCTACTGGAAAATTACGACAACATCAGAATCTATTCTGAACCAACAGAAGTATTGATGGGTAAGAAAGTATTCTTGATGTTGCCTTGGATTAATAAGGAGAATCAAGAGGAAGTCTTCCGTCGATTGGAAACCAGTGAGGCAGATATCTGTTGCGGTCATCTAGAACTCAATGGATTTGATATGACTCCTGGGATGAGAATGGATCACGGCATGGATCCTAAACTCTTCCACCGCTTCAAGCGTGTGTGGTCTGGACATTTCCACCACAAGTCAAAGAAAGGCAACGTTCAGTATCTTGGTAATCCATATCAAATGTATTGGAATGATTACAAAGATCCACGAGGTTTTCACATCTATGATACTGACACTGATAAGTTAACATTTGTGAAGAATCCATATGAGATTTTTCATAAGTTTTACTACAACGATGTCGAAAATAATTATGAAGATTTCGATGCTAGTCAATTTTCTGATAGTTTTATCAAACTTATCGTAGAAGAAAAAAAGAACTACTCTCAATTTGATACCGTTTTGGAGAAGATCTACCAAAGCGGTGCTCACGATGTAAAAATTGTAGAGGTTCTTGTTGACTCTGAAAACGATGAAGACATTAATGTTGATGTAAAAGATACATTAACTTTGCTCAATGAATACATTGACGATATTGATGTCTCTGTAGATAGAACCGAACTGAAACGATTGATGCAAACTCTCTACATAGAATCATGTGAAGTAACGTAACATGTACATACTCACCTTGACTGGAAAACCAGAACACGTTTTTTCTCTTACTGGAGTGAATGACGAACAAGTAGTTCCTATGTTCCTTAATCTTGAGGATGCAGAACGCTACGTGTATCTGATTGATGAGTCAAGGGATCCAATGGCTCCAGATCTGGATGTTGTAGAAGTACCAGATGATGATATAATAGGAGCATGTGAGTCTCACGGACACAGCTACGTTGTGTTTGATGAAGATGACTTGTTGATACCGCCGCGCAGTTTATGATTACTTTTGAGAAGGTACGTTGGAAAAACTTCCTGAGCACAGGAAATACATTTTCTGAAATCGATCTTCAAAAAGCAAAAACTAATTTGATTATTGGTACTAACGGTGCAGGGAAATCCACAGTGTTGGATGCCCTGACTTTTGGTTTGTTTGGTAAGTCTTTCAGAAAGATTAATAAACCATCACTGGTCAACAGTATCAACGAAAAAGATTGCTTGGTTGAAATTGAGTTCAGCATTGGTAAGAACGAATATCATATCAAGCGTGGTATCAAACCAGCAGTATTTGAGATCCAGTGTAACGGTCAAGTCTGGAATCAAGAAAGCACACTAGTAGAACAGCAGAAGAACTTTGAGCAGAATGTGCTCAAGATGAATTACAAATCATTTACTCAGGTTGTGATTCTGGGTTCGTCTACATTCGTTCCTTTTATGCGTCTGCCTCTAGCACAGCGTAGGGATATTATTGAAGACATCCTAGACATTCAGATCTTCTCTGTGATGAATGATAACCTTAGAGATAAGGTGAAGGAGAACAGCGAAGAACTTAAGCAACTGGAGTCAACTCTGTCTCTTCATAACAAAAAGATCGATCTGCAAAAAAATTACATGATGGATCTTGAGAAGAAAGCAAAGAGTGATATTGAGAAGAAGGAAAATAAAATCTCCTCACTGAAAGTGAGTCAATCGGGAGCGATGCAGCAAGTCGCTGAACTAACTGTTGAAGTTGCTGATCTAAATGATCAACTTAAAACTCTTTCTGATGCTCGCAAGAAACTCAAGAAGATGAATACTTTCAAAGCAAAGATTCAACAGAAGATTGATCAGGCAAAGAAGCAAACGCAGTTCTTTATCGATAACGATATCTGCCCTACCTGCACTCAAGAAATCACTCAAGATCTTAAGAGTCAGAAATTAGCACAGACAGATTCTGAATGGAAGAAGTTGAACGAAGGACTGAATGAACTTCAGGAAACTATTGACGCAGAAGAAAAAAGAGAAGAGAAGTTTGTTGAGTTATCTGATCAAGTAGTAACAGTCAACTCTTCTATCAATCAAATCAATTATGAAATCAGCAGTCTTGGTAAATCTATCAAGGAACTGCAAGATGAGATTGAAGATCTATCCTCTGGTTCTGCCGACAACAAAGCAGAGTTTGAGAAACTAAAGCAACTGGTAGATCAGAAAAAAACTTTTAATACGGAGATCTCTTATTTAAAGAAAGATAAAGATCTTTTAATAACTGCAACAACTCTGCTTAAAGACACAGGTATCAAGACTAAAATCATCAAGACATACCTCCCTACTATGAATAAACTGATTAATCAGTATCTTCAGAGTATGGACTTCTACGTTAACTTCACTCTTGATGAAAACTTTGAAGAAACGATCAAATCTAGATACCGTGATATCTTCTCTTACGAGTCCTTTAGCGAGGGAGAGAAAGCTCGTATTGATATCGCTCTGCTGCTTACTTGGCGTAGTGTCGCTAAACTTAAGAATAGCGTGGATACTAACCTCCTTGTATTAGACGAGATTTTTGATGGATCTCTAGACCAGCAAGGTGGTGCAGATCTTAGTTGGATTCTCCGTAACTTTGATGATGATACAAATGTATTTGTAATCTCGCACAAAGAATCTTTGAATGATAAGTTCGAGAGAACTCTAACCGTAGAGAAACCAAAGAACTTTAGTGTGATCAATGAATATTAAATTCCAACCATTTCATTGCTCTGGATTTGTCCAAACAGAAATTTCTGATTCTGATCTAGATTCTCTAGGAGATATTATTAAGTCAGCAGATAAGACAAAACAATCGTATCTTGCTGGTGTTCAAACAGATAACTGGATGATACCAGAAGCACAGCAAGTTCTGAAACCATACATTCATAACTTAGTTACTGCATATAGTCAAACATATGTTGAGTTTACTGATGAGTATGAGCGAGAGATGGGTAAGATTATTTCCCCAAAGTACAAAATAGATTCTCTCAATTTAGATGAGATCTGGGTTAACATTACTGAGAAGTATATGTACAACCCACCACACAATCATCAGGGTATTTACAGTTATGTGATCTTTTATAAGATACCGTTCTCACTAGAAGAAGAAAGGCAGTTACCCCATGTGAAAAAATCAAATCAACCTTATCCAGGATGTTTTTATTTTATTCACCCAGCACACTCTGGTCACACATATATACAAAATGTTGAGGTTGATCGTGGTGCTGAAGGAACTATGATATTGTTTCCAGCACGAATCGTCCATGGAGTACATCCATACTACACCTCAGACGAAACTAGAATTACCATTGCTGGTAATGTGACGCTTTGATATCTGGTCCGACCTGGGTTCCTGGGTCGGATCTTTGTGTATGATACGTACATCAACGCAAGAGAGTCCATGTCCCGCCAAGAAATCAAAGGTAACCTTGCCCGCCTGCTCGCTACTGAGAACCTGATTGTAGAGCACCGCAAGACCCCTACAGCATCCTTTGACGTTGACCGCCGTGTGCTTACCCTGCCTACCTGGGATCGCGCTTCTAGCGTCGTCTACGACTTGCTGGTGGGTCATGAGGTTGGTCATGCTCTGTTCACTCCTAATGAGGACTGGAGGAATGTTGCCGATTGCCCTAAGGACTATGTGAACGTGATTGAGGATGCTCGCATCGAGAAACTGATGAAGCGCAAGTATCCTGGTCTGCGTAAGTCTTTTGCTACTGGATATAGAGAACTGAATGATGAAGACTTCTTTGATATTGAAGATCAAGATCTCGATAAGTTCAGTCTGCTTGATCGTATCAACTTGCACTTTAAGGTTGGTGCTAGCGCCATGATTCCTTTTGGTGCATCTGAGATGGTGTTTGTTGAGCGCACTGAGAATGCAGAGACCTTTGAAGAGGTTCTGCAGATTGCTGTTGATGTCTATGAGTTTTCTAAGCAGCAACCTAAAGAACAAGAACCTGTTCCTGTGCAGCAGAACCAACAACAGGAAGAGATGACTCACGAAGAAATGCTTGAGACTGCTGAGGAGCGTGAGAAAGAAAATCAAGAATCTGAAGGTGGCGGTGGTCAAAGTACACCAGCACCTGAAGCAGAGCAAGATGATGATTCTGACGAGGAGACTCCTGGTGGTGGAACTGAGCGTTCTGAAACTCAGCGAGCATTTGATCAGTCTGCTGAAGGTCTCAGCAACCGATGGGGAACTAACACTCGTTATGTTGAGATTCCAGAATCAGTAAATACTTCTGATTACATTGTTGACTGGACAGAACTTCACGATTGGATTGATGAGTATCGTGAGAAGTATCTTGCTGATAAAACAGAAGTAGATTCTTGGTGTCGGCAAGAAGATTATGAATCTGTTCGTGGTGCATATCGGGAGTTCCGCAAGCAATCACAGAAGGAGGTAAACTACCTTGTTAAGGAGTTTGAATGTCGTAAGTCTGCTGACGCTTACGCTCGTGCAGGTCAATCTAAGACTGGTGTGCTTGATACTGCTAAGCTACACACTTACAAATACAACGAAGACCTCTTCAAAAAAGTAACAGTTCTTCCTGATGGTAAGAACCACGGTCTGCTGTTTCTGCTTGACTGGTCTGGTTCTATGCAGCATGAGATTCTTTCTACCGTCAAGCAACTTATTAACCTGACTTCTTTCTGTAAGAAAGTTCAGATTCCTTTTGAGGTTTACGCTTTCACTAACGAGTGGTCAATCAAAAAAGCGATGGAGGAGCAGACTCCATATCGTGAAGATCGTTTTGGTGAGGCGTTTGAAAATGAGATCTGCCTGGGCAAGGGTGGTTTTCACCTGATGAACTTCATCTCTTCACGATCTAACGCTAAAGACTATGATCGTATGTGTTTGAATCTTTTTGTTGAGTCATATCAGTATGTTCACTACACAAACTATCGCGCTACTCCTGCTGTTGGACTCTCAGGAACTCCTTTGAATGAAGCAGTTGTGATGATGAACTACATCATCCCCCAGTTCAAAAAGCAGAATGATCTGCAGAAAGTTAACCTCTGTATTCTTTCTGATGGTGAGTCTTGTGCAATTGCATACGGTCACAAATACTACGAAGATTACAAAGATGAGTATCGTGTTTCACCTCGCCGTATTGATCACAACGTGACTCTTCGTGACCGTAAAACTGGTCGAGTTTATGAGGAGTTCCATGGTTGGTATGATGCAACTAATGTTTTTATTAAGCAACTTCGTGATCGCAATCCTGGTGTGAGTGTTCTTGGATTCCGTATTATGTCTGGTAGTTCTTTGAAGTCTTTCGTGAGTCAGTATGCTAAGTCTTCTAATGAAAACTACGAGAAGGTTCAGCGTCAGTGGAAGAAAGATCGCTGCTCTATCATCCCCGAACCAATTGCCTTCACCTCTCTTTATGCAATCTCTAACAATGCACTTGACGACACCACTGATTTTAATGTAGAGTCAGGAGCGAAGAAGGGTGAGATTACTCGTGCATTTAAAAAGATGCTGAGTAACAAGTCCACTAACAAAAAACTCCTTAACTCTTTCGTGGAGCACGTTGCATGAATATCTTCGTTACCGATCCTGATCCTTGGAAATCTGCTGAGGTTCTTCCCGACAAACATATCGTTAAGATGCCTCTGGAGTGCTGTCAAATGCTCTCCATTGTTGCATCTGATAAGTGGGGTCATGGATTTGGTGAACTTCCTAAAATTAATGGTGAACCATACAAAACAGATAAAGGTGCATTTCGTAACCACCCCTGCACCATTTGGGCAGGGGAATTTGTTATGAATTGGAGATGGTTGATTAGTCACGGTATTGCTTTATGTTCAGAGTATACTCAACGTTACGGTAAGACTCATTCTTGTTTGCATACTCTTGCCTATGCAGACTCAATCTTCCCTTTCGGAGATCCTCAGGGACGTTCTGGGAAAGATACTACGCCTTTTGTGCGAGCGATGCCTGATGAATTCAAGCTTGATACAAGCATAGATACATTCACAGCGTACAAAATGTATATCTCTTCTAAACCTTGGGTATCAAAAAACTATCGCAAGATACCATCCCGCAAACCTGACTGGATTTCATGAAACATATTCTTTTTACACTTAAAGAATGCGACAGCAAACTTCTTGACGATGAAGTATTCGTAAAAGAAATTGTTGCTATGGCTGCGAGTGTTTGCAGGTCTTCTCTGCTAGCAATTAACTCATACAAGTTCATGCCTCAGGGCGTTACTTGTGTTGCTATGCTTGCTGAAAGTCACATCAGCATTCACACTTGGCCAGAGAAATCTCTTGCGGTCTGTGATGTATTCACTTGCGGTGATCATACAGATCCACAACTTGCGGTTGACTATATGAAGAAGATGTTTAGATCTCAGGAGATCACTTCTAATACATTCATTAGACCGATGGATGGGACACCTCAGCAACTGGACACAGGGGGTGCCGCTTGTGCTCTGGAGCATGTATGATTACTAGGTAATCAAGAGACACACCAATGCCTGCTAAGTCTGACCTGACCACCACACAACTCACTTCTTATCTGTCGGAGAACTTTGGTAACGACATCAATGCAGATCATGTTCGTGCTGCTTGTAGTGAGTTTGGCGTCACCTATCCTACTGCAGTCAAGCGTCTGCGTGACTTCTATGTGAAGCGTGGTACTTGGAACTTGACTGTACAGGAGCGTCTTGAGCAGCAATACGAAGCACCTGCTGCTACTCCTGTTGCTGAACGTGAAGAACAGAATCTGGTTCCTGATAAAGACAGCAACTATGTTCCTTTCGGTAACTTTACTGACGTTAAGAAGATCATTCAGTCTGGTATTTTCTATCCGACTTTCATCACTGGTCTGTCTGGAAACGGTAAAACTTTCTCTGTTGAGCAGGCATGTGCTGCTCTAAATAGGGAGTTGATTCGCGTGAACATCACCATTGAAACTGACGAAGATGATCTTATTGGTGGGTTTCGTCTTGTTAATGGCGAAACTGTTTGGCACAACGGACCAGTCATTGAGGCTCTGGAACGCGGAGCTGTGCTGCTTCTAGACGAAGTTGATCTGGCGTCTAACAAGATCCTGTGTCTGCAATCTGTGCTGGAAGGCAAGGGTGTCTTTCTCAAGAAGACTGGTCGCTATGTCCAACCTGCCGCTGGTTTCAACGTCATCGCTACTGCTAACACCAAGGGCAAGGGTTCTGATGACGGTCGCTTCATCGGCACCAACGTTCTCAACGAAGCATTCCTTGAGCGTTTCGCACTGACCTTTGAGCAGGAGTATCCTACCCCTGCTATCGAGAGCAAGATCCTTCTGCGTATTGCTGACTCTCTGGTTGCTGAGAACAACACTGAGTTCTGCACCAACCTTGCTAACTGGGCAGACATCATCCGTAAGACCTTCAAGGACGGTGGTATTGACGAAGTGATCAGCACCCGTCGCCTGGTTCACATTATTCGTGCATACGCTATCTGGGGTGATCGCATGAAAGCAATCAAGGTTTGCATCAATCGTTTCGATGATGAGACAAAGCAATCTTTCATCGACCTCTATGATAAAATTGATGCAAACGTGGAGATCGAATCTGATGACTGAGTTTCACGGATGGGTAGGGCATATCGCAATCCTGCGGGATGCCCCCGTCCGCACCGCTAAGATAGTAGGTGGTGAAGGACAAGAACTTTATATGCAAGACATTGACGGTAATGTCTTCAAATGCTATCATGATAACATTGAGTACATTTATTCAAAATGACTTTCAAATATAATGAAGATCAACTCCTGAAGGAGTTGCGTGATTACATCGCAAGTACGTATGGGCAACACTATTCTGCTGGTAACGACAGCATTCAAACGTTAGACTTGATTGAAGCATGTGGTGACGCTGAGGCATTCTGCCGTAGCAACATCTTGAAGTATGCTTCTCGCTATGATAAGAAGGGCACAGCACGTCGGGACATCGTTAAGATCCTGCATTATGGACTGCTTCTCCTTCACTTCAGCGACAAGACCAACGTTACCGAAACTTATAATCAATGACCCAAGTAAACCTTTCTAATGAAACGCAATTCATTCTTGAGAACTTTGCTCTTATCAACTCGTCTATTGTTTTTAAGAAAGGTAATGTAATCAAGACCATTGCAAACGCCGAGAATATTCTTGCTGAATATGTTTGTGAGGAATATTTCCCTCAGGACTTTGCAATCTATGATCTGAGTCAGTTCCTTGCTGGTATCCGAATCCTTGATAACCCCTCTCTTATCTTTGATAATGATGATTATGTAACTCTCAAGGGAAGAAATGCAGCACTCAAGTATTACTTCAGTGATCCTCAGATTACATTGAAAGTTGCACCTGAGAAACAAGTCAAGTTTCCTGGTTCAAACATTGAGTTTGATATTGCATCTGATCTTCAGAATAAGATCTCAAACATTTCTCAGAAGTTCAAACTGGAAGACATGACTTTCCAGAGTAAGGATGATCATGTTTCTATTCTTTTGACTGATCGTGAGAACGATACCAGCAACAGTTGTAAGTTTGATATGACTTCTGGTACGTGTACTGGAGACTATGATCTCAACATGCGAGTTGAGAACTATCGAGTGATTGAAGGATCCTACAAAGTTCGTGTGTCTGAGGCACTTCTATCTGAGTGGGTGTTCACTGGTCCTGGTGACGGCAGATCTAAGTTCCTGCCTAAAGATTTGAATCTTAAGTATTTTATTGCGTTGGAACCTAAATGAGTAGAAACTTTCTTTGGGTCGAAGAATACCGACCCAAAACTATCGATGATTGTATTCTCCCTGAAGGAACTAAAAAATCCTTTCAGGGTTTTCTTGAGCAAGGTGAAATTCCAAATCTGTTGTTGTCTGGATCTGCTGGTATCGGCAAGACGACTGTTGCCCGTGCTTTGTGTGAGCAACTGGGAGCGTCCTATATCGTCATCAACGGGTCTGATGAGGGTCGTTCTATTGAGACCATCAGGAACAAGGTCAAGCAGTTTGCTACGACTGTCTCACTGACCTCTACTGCCGCCCACAAGGTCGTTATTCTGGATGAGGCAGACAACATGACTGCCGACGTGCAGATGATCCTCAGAGGGCAGATGGAGGAGACTCACAACAACTGTCGATACATCTTCACCTGCAACTTCATCAACCGTTTGATTGATCCAATCAAATCGCGTTGTACTGTTGTCGATTTTGGTATCAAATCAGGAGACAAGCAAAAACTGAGTGCTACGTTCTTTCAGCGTATCAAAGATATTCTTGATGCTGAAAAGATCAAGTATGAAGATAAGGTTATTGCTAAACTTATCAATCGATACTATCCAGACTGGCGTCGTCTTCTGAATGAGACTCAGCGTCATGCTGCTAAGGGAGAGATTGATACAGACATTCTTGTTGATATTGCAGACCTAAATCTGGATGACTTGATTCGTGCGATGAAGGATAGAAACTTCTCCACAGTCAAGCAATGGGTATCACAAAACATGGATCATGATCCTTATATGGTCATGAGGAAAATCTATGATAGTATGTACAAACATGCTAGCAATGCATCTGTTCCTAATTGTGTTCTGATCATTGCTAAGTATCAGTATCAAATTTCTTTTGTTGCTGATCAAGAGATTAATACTCTTGCGTGTCTCACTGAAATTATGTTGGATGGAGTTGAATGGAAGAAATCATCATGAACGTGCCTAGTAAATCTGAACTTGTTCATCTTAAGATTCAAGCAGCAATGCGAGAAAATTGTTTTGATGAAGATCAAATGAAATATCTTGGAGTTCGTGATGATGAGCATTGGTATTTGATTGCTGGTGAGCACGAAGTTCCTGTTTCTGCAATTGAGGATTTTGAATTTGATGGATATGTTTATGAAGAAGAAGACAACGCCTGAGAATGTGCGTGAAGCACACGAAGCATTGTTTCATGCTACAATGAATTTACCTGAAGCAGCTGCACATTGCGGCATGACGCAGAAGGAATTGAAGATGACCTTTTGGGAATACCTTAAGTACAACCAACCTGATTATGACGAAAGCACTGAAGACACCGCTCCGCTACCCAGGGGGCAAGAGTCGAGCCCTAAGCAAACTGTTCCAATACCTCCCCGACCTTTCCCAGGTAAAAGAGTATCGTGAACCTTTCTTAGGTGGTGGTAGTGTCGCACTAGAGATCACTAAACGTTATCCCAATATGAACATTTGGGTTAACGATCTCTATGAACCATTGACTAACTTCTGGAAGACTTTGCAAGACGATGGTTACAAGATGTACAAACGTCTTCAAGAACTTAAGTCTAGGTATCCTGATCAAGGATCTGCTCGTGGATTATTTTTAGAAGCAAAGGATTTAGTAAATGACAATTCCGTATCCCCTCTATATCGCGCTTGTGCTTTCTACGTTATTAACAAGTGCTCTTTTTCTGGTCTCTCTGAGTCCTCATCCTTTAGCAGGCAGGCATCTGACTCCAACTTCTCAATGCGAGGAATTGAGAAACTACAAGGATACACAGCCCTAATTCAAAACTGGAAGATTACCAATGGTCGCTACCAAGAGCTCCTTACCGACGACAAGTCTATTTTCACCTACCTCGACCCACCCTACGATATTGGATCTAACCTATACGGAAGGAAAGGTAATATGCACAAATCATTCGACCACGATGCTTTTGCTACCATTTGTGATCGGTTTGTTGGTCCTCAACTCGTATCTTATAATTCGTCTCAACTGGTCAAAGAAAGGTTCCAGGGGTGGACAGTAGCAGAATTTGCACACACTTACACCATGCGCTCTGTAGGGTCGTATAATACAGATCAAGCAAGCAGGACTGAACTGGTCCTTATGAACTATGAAGTGTGAAGTCAAACTCTACGTCGCTGGTCAGGTCTTTACTGAGACTGTGATCGCTCGCAACTACGAAGAAGCACGTCAAGTTGCACTTGCCCGCAACCCAAATGCTAAAGTCATGGGGGTTACTGCTGTATTTAAATAATGAATGAATCGAATAGTTACAAACTAACTGACTGGTTGTACTCAATCAACCAGTCTAAGAAAAACTTGATGGATGATGACCCTGCAGCGGTAAAAAAGTATCCATCTTGGATTATTAATAAGTGTCTATCTTCTTTCACCGACTGCATTTTGTTCGTCAATGAGATGAATATGCATCCTCATCTAGACAACAAGATGCAATACGATTTTTTTATAAATAGTCTGAGACCTAGGAGACGTTTCTCTCCTTGGACTAAAAAAGAGTCTATTGAATATCTTGATGAAGTCAAAGAGTATTATGGTATTACATACACTAAGGCTCTAGAAGCAATCAGGATTTTATCGCAAGACCAACTTGAACAAATAAGAAAAATCGTTAACAAAGGTGGAAAAGATGAGCGTTGATACTGAAATCCAGTGGAAGCAATCTGATATGATTGAAGTGGTCTTGAACGAACCTGATGACTTCCTGAAAGTAAGAGAGACATTAACACGGATTGGTGTCGCTTCCAGAAAAGAAAGAAAACTATACCAGTCTTGCCATATCTTGCACAAGCAAGGCAAGTATTATATTGTTCACTTCAAGGAATTGTTTGCCTTGGATGGAAAACATACTAATATCACAGACAATGATATTCAGAGACGCAATCGCATCTCTCAGTTGTTGTGTGACTGGGGACTACTGCAGATTGTATCTACAGAGAAAGTAGAGACGCTCGCTCCACTGAATCAAATCAAAGTTATCTCCTTCAAAGAGAAAGGTGAGTGGACTTTAGAATCAAAATATAATATCGGTAAGAAGAAAAGTCAGTAAACCGTAATAACGATGGGGGTTTTCACGACCCCCATTTTTTATGTTGCGATTATAATTATTAGTGTGATGCCTAATGGGTCACATGTAAACGTCGCTTAGTAAAGGACATGGTACAATTTAACACATACACACCTTTTTCATTAGGATTTGATGAAACATTCAGCAGACTTGAAGCTCTTGCGGGAGCAGGAACTAGTTATCCGCCATACAATGTTATTGCTGGAAGTGATGGTAGAACCACTTTGGAAGTCGCTCTTGCAGGATTTTGCAGATCAGATCTCGAAGTTACCACCGAACGAAATGTTCTAACCGTCAGTGCAAAGAAAGCACCAGAAGATAAAGAAAGAAACTACGCACACAGAGGAATTTCATACAGAACATTCTCTCGTAACTGGCAGATGGCTGATGATGTAGAAGTTGAGAGCGTAGACTTTACTGATGGTTTGCTATCAATCACTCTTAAAAAAGAACTACCAGAGAAGCAGAAGCGTAAAGTTTGGTTTGGAGAAAGTTGACCAACTAGTTCTTTTTTAGTATAATGTGATGGGTTCTGTGAAGTTATGAGTATCAAAGTTTGTGTTCTAGCAGACAGTGAGAGAGTCATCTGCGATTTTTATGAGGTTAGAGATTCGTTCCGTAAAACAATCGGATACGCCATGATCAATCCTCAAATTGTTGGTATCTCTAAAGTTAGACCATCAACAATGTCTAACTCACCTACTCCTGAACCGACCTTTTCCGTAACCATGACTTCATGGAACCCATTTGCAAAAACACAGTTCTTCAAAATTAATTTGCAAGACGTGTTATGCATTAACGATCCAACCGATGATATCGCTAAGATATATAAGGAGCAATATTATCTGGAAGACTTTCTAGATAACAACATTACGGATGAAACCCTAGAGATTATCAATTATGACAATTCAAATCGTTAGTATGAAGTACACTGGTCAGTATGTTATTGCTGACGTTGGTGAGGTGTACCAAAGTGAGGAGCAATCAAAGGAAGAAGGTTCACGCCCGATGTGCCTTTCTTTTACATGTCCATATTCTCTAGTCATTGAAGATGAGAATAATGAAGGATACAATGTGAGGTTTACAAAGTGGAATCCTTTTACTGATGAGAAACAGTATCATGTTGGGTTTGATTTGGTCGGCATGATTCATGCTCCGAAGCAAGCAATTCTTGAAGCATACAAGCAAAAAGTTGCTGTTGATGCTCCTAAAGCAAGTCAGCAACTAGCAGTTGACCCATCTCTCCAACCAAACTTCAATACAGAAGAAATGAATATTAGTTTTGGAGACCCTGATGCTGAACTTCCTCCTGCACCAGAGTTCACTGCTGAAACCGAAGTAAACCTTTCCCCTGTTGAAAATGAAGAAACTGTTGAATCTGTGTAATGAGTGGATCGTAGCAGAGGTTGAGGCAGTGGAGGATGTAGTTCTTGGAGAACCTGACTGCATCCTTATCAACCCTGTTACCTTAGACGGACAACAGTGGCCACCTTTTTCACTGGACACCGAGGTGGCTGTCCGTTCTTCTGATATAATGGTTATGGTCAACCCACGGGATGACGTTCTGAAGACGAATCTTACTGAATGAAGTTTTATACAAACGTTGAACAAGCAGGGAACCGCATCCTTGTGCGTGGATATGAGAATGGGGTAGCGTTCAAAGACGAGGTTAAGTATAGCCCGACTTTGTACCTACCCACTTCTAATTATTCCGAGTGGCGGACTCTTGAGGGAGACTGTGTTGCTCCCATGAAGCAGGGCACTATCTCTGATGCTAAGGAAACTGTGAATAGGTATCGCGAGTGTTCCAACACTGATGTGTATGGTAACACTCGTTATTTGTATCAATACATCGCAGAAGAATATGATGAAGATAGAGTTCAGTTTGACTCTAAGCAGATTCGTGTGTTCAACATTGATATTGAAACTGCTGCTGAGAATGGATTTCCTGATATCGAAAATACCGATCAGGAGATCCTAGCAATCAGTCTTAAAGATTCTCACACTGGTCGCATGATTGTATTCGGTGCTCGCCCATTCAACAACACCGACACTAATGTTGACTACATGCACTTCAGAACTGAACAGGGAATGCTTTCTGCTTTCCTTGAGTATTGGATGCAAAATTACCCTGACGTTATTACTGGTTGGAATGTACAGCTTTTTGATATTCCCTATATTGCTGGGCGTATTGCTCGGGTTATTGGTGAAAAAGAGTCTCGGTTACTTAGCCCGTGGCGTCTTATTTCTAGACGAGAAATTTTCATCAAAGGACGAAAGCAAATTGCCTACGATCTTCCAGGGATTGCTACTCTGGATTACTTGGAACTATACAAAAAGTTCACCTACACAAACCAAGAATCATATCGACTTGACCATATCTGCTCAGTTGAACTCGGAGAGAAAAAACTAGATCACTCTGAGTACGATACCTTCAAAGAGTTCTACGAAAACGACTGGCAGAAGTTCATCGAGTACAACATCCACGACGTTCGTCTTGTGGACAAACTTGATGACAAGATGAAGTTAATTGAACTTGCGTTCACTATGGCTTATGATGCTAAGGTGAATTATGAAGATGTGTTTTCACAGGTTCGCATGTGGGATAACTATATCTACGTGGAACTTCTGAAGAGGAAGATTGCTATTCCTCCTAAGAAAGAGTCTGTGAAGAACGCCAAGTACGCGGGGGCATATGTTAAAGAGCCGACACCTGGATTCTATGATTGGGTTGTGTCTTTTGACCTTAACAGTCTGTACCCTCACCTTATTATGCAGTACAATATCTCGCCAGAGACACTCCAAGATACCAGACATCCATCAGCAACCGTTGATAAGATTCTTGATAAACAGATAGAAGTATCTGGTCAGTATGCTGTGTGCGCTAACGGAGCACAGTATAGGAAGGACACACAAGGATTCCTTCCCATGATGATGAAGAAGATGTATGACGAACGAGTCATCTTCAAGAAGAAGATGATTGAAGCAAAGAAACAGTATGAGAAAACTCCTACTGTTGAACTGATGAAGGAGATTGCGAGATGTAACAATATTCAGATGGCGAAGAAGATCTCTTTGAACTCTGCTTATGGTGCTATCGGTAATGAACACTTCCGTTATTACAAGTTGGCGAACGCTGAGGCAATCACTTTGTCTGGTCAAGTCTCAATTCGTTGGATTGAGAACAAGATGAATGGATATCTAAATAAACTGCTCTCTACAGAGGAGGTGGATTATGTTATCGCAAGTGATACAGATTCGATCTATCTTAATCTTGGACCTCTTGTTGATAAATTTTTTGGTAATAAGTCTAGCGACAAAGCAGCAGTTGTTACCATACTTGACAAGATCTGCCAGGAGAAACTGGAACCTTTTATCGAACGTTCATATCAAGAACTTGCGGATTACGTTTCGGCGTATGACCAGAAGATGCAAATGAAACGTGAGAACATTGCTGATCGTGGTATTTGGACTGCGAAGAAGCGATATATTCTCAACGTGTGGGATAGTGAAGGAGTCCGCTATAAAGAACCTAAGATGAAAATCATGGGTCTTGAAACTGCTCGCTCTTCTACACCTGCATACTTCAGAGACAAACTTTATGAAGCGTTCAAGATCATCATCTCTAAAACAAATGATGATCTAATTGATTTCATTGAGAAGATCAAACAGGATACTAAAAGTCAACACTACAGTGATGTTGCTTTCCCCCGTGGAGTCAACGGTTTAGATAAGTATCGCAATAGATCTACAATCTATTCAAAAGGAACTCCTATTCATGTGCGTGGAGCACTCTTGTACAACCACTATCTTAAGAAGCACAAGATCGCTCATAAGCATCAGAATATTCAGGAGGGAGAAAAGATTAAGTTCATTTACCTTGCTGTTCCAAACCCCATCATGGAAGACTGTATTTCTTTCTTCGGTGAGATTCCAAAGGAGTTTGGTATTGAGAAGTATGTGGACTATAGGAAGCAGTTTGAAAAGTCGTTCTTGAAACCGCTTGAGAATGTGTTAGAATGTATTGGATGGACAAGCAAAAAGGTCGTCACTATTGGGAGTTTCTTCTAATGAGTAAGAAGATCTTTGTTGTAACATGGACCAATCATGTGGTTGGTCAAGTAGGAGCGGAGGACATTAAGTGCTTCGAGGACTACAACACTGCGCTCGGATTCGCTAAGTTAATGCGAGACCAGTATAATTATGTAAATTTCTATGAGGAGACGGTTGATCAATGGGATTCTTAGACACTGTACTTAAGGATGTAGGAAATGAGTACGCCGCTAGAGTTAGCGATGGCGTTGCTGCAGGTGACGTTGCTGGTTATGTTGATACTGGGTCTTATATCTTTAACGCCCTGGTTAGTGGTTCGATTTACGGAGGTCTTCCTTCCAATAAAGTTACTGCCTTGGCTGGAGAATCGAGCACGGGAAAGACTTTCTTTGCTCTTTCTGTGGTTCGTAATTTCCTTGATGCTAATCCAGACGGTGGCGTCATGTATTTTGAGTCTGAATCCGCCATTTCTCAGGACATGATTGTGAGCAGGGGCATTGATCCAAAACGGATGTACATTTTCCCTGTTGCTACTATTGAAGAGTTCAGGACTCAGGCATGTAGGATCCTTGATAACGTCATGAAGGAACCTAAGGAGGAGCGCAAGCCCATGATGTTTGTGCTAGACTCTCTTGGTATGCTATCCACCACCAAGGAGATGGAGGACGTTGCTAACGATAAGCAAGTCCGAGACATGACTAAGAGTCAGTTGATCAAGGGTGCCTTCCGTGTGCTTACCCTCAAAATGGGACAGGCAGGTGTGCCTCTGCTGGTCACTAACCATACATATGATGTGATCGGTTCCTATGTCCCCACAAAGGAGATGGGAGGCGGCACAGGTCTTAAGTATGCTGCATCTACTATCATCTACCTCAGCAAGTCTAAGGAGCGTGATAGCAAGAAAGAGGTGGTGGGCAACATCATCAAATGTGAAGCTAAGAAATCACGTCTAACCATCGAAGGGAGTAAAGTTGCAACACGTCTATTTTTTGACGAGCGTGGACTGGACAAGTATTACGGACTATTGGAACTGGGTATCGATCACGGAATCTTCAAGAAGAACGGTAATCGGATCGTTGTTGGGGAATCTTCCGTTTATCCTTCTGCTGTACTTGCTGATCCCGAAAAATATTTCACCCCCGAAGTGATGGAAAAACTTGACGAAGCAGCAAAGAAGGAGTTTAGTTATGGTAGCTGAGAGGATTGAAGAAACTATCCTCCGTAATCTACTGTGTAATGAGGAATACTACAGAAAGGTAACTCCTCATCTATCTGTCGATTATTTTGAGAATCCAGTCGATAGAACCATATATGAAGAGATCCACGAGTTCTCTACCAAGTATGATAAACTTCCTACTCAGGAAGTTCTTCGCATTAATCTAGGACAACGTAATGATTTATCTGAAGAGATTTATAAAGATGCTATCTCGCGCATTGCGGGGTTTAGTCAGGAGTGGGTTGACCAGGACTGGCTTGTTGACTCGACGGAAAAGTGGTGTCAAGACAGAGCAATCTACAATGCCCTACTACAGTCGGTCAAGATCGCAGATGGAGGCGATCCGAAACTATCAAAGGATGCGATCCCAGGTATCTTACAAGAAGCCCTATCAGTATCGTTCGACGAACACATAGGACACGATTACATTGAATCAGCAGAAGACAGATATGAGTATTACCACAAAGATGAAGAGAGAGTTCCCTTTGATCTGGAGAAGTTTAACTTCATTACCAAAGGTGGTCTCCCTAATAAGACTCTCAACATCGCTCTTGCTGGTACAGGCGTCGGGAAAAGTCTATTTATGTGCCACATGGCTAGTGCCTCACTCATGTCGGGGCGCAACGTACTCTACATTACATGTGAAATGGCAGAGGAAAAAATTGCTGAGCGAATTGACGCGAACTGTCTCAATGTAAACATTAAAGATATTGTTGAACTACCTCAAGTAATCTTTAAATCCAAGATCGGTGACTTGCAGAGGAAGACACAGGGTAAACTAATCATCAAAGAATATCCTACAGCATCTGCACACGCAGGACATTTCACTTCACTTCTTAATGATTTGAGGTTGAAAAAAGCATTCAAACCTGATATAATCTTTATTGATTACCTTAACATTTGCGCTAGTGTTCGATACAAAGGACACATTGTAAACTCTTACACCTATGTTAAGGCAATTGCTGAAGAACTCAGAGGTCTTGCCTGTGAGTTTGATGTACCCATTGTCTCTGCAACGCAAACTACAAGGTCTGGATTCGGTAGCACAGATGTTGATTTGACGGATACTTCTGAAAGTTTTGGTCTCCCTGCAACCGCCGACCTTATGTTTGCGCTCATCTCCACAGAAGAATTGGAGAAAGAGGGCAGAATTATGGTTAAACAATTGAAGAATCGATACAATGATCTAACTGCTAGCCGTAAGTTTTTGATTGGTATCGATAGAGCAAAGATGAAACTGTTTGATGTAGCAGAGTCTGCTAACGAAGTCATCACCGATAAGGATGAAGAGGATGTAGCAGAAGCATTCGATCACGTCAAGCAAAATCAAGCACGACTATCTAAGTTTGCGGAATGGAATTACTAGACTATGCTAAGAAGTATAGACTCCCAGAAGGATTCCTAGATCTATCAATACATCTTGAACAAGATGATTGGACACCACACTCGTGGTATACTCATAAAGGGAAAAACAAAGAGGACAATGATCCTCTAAACAATAGAGTGGTTGACGCTGATGTACGTGAGCACTTCTATCCAGTTTTCTGGGACATGATTTCTAGGTATGAGGAAGAGTGTTCTGGGTTTGATCTTGTATCACATATGAGTGGTGTAAGGTTGAACTATTACCCAGAAGGTACATCAATGCGTAAACACGCAGACCTGATCTACTCTATTTTTGAGGACGTTCCAGTCGAAAGGAGAGGACTTCCTCTCCTAAGCATCGTGGGTGAGATCAGCACTGATGCTTATACAGGCGGTGAATTTTATCTTTGTGGGCAAGACATGCAGTTGACCCCAGGAGATGTTATAATATTCCCGTCAACCTTCATGTACACGCATGAAGTCAAACCAGTCAAGACTGGGACTAGAACCAGTTTTGTAACATGGGCATGGTAACTTTACTTTCTTAAATTATGACCGCTATTGTAGACAACACCGTTGATTACGACAAGTATCTTGAATTCGTCGATTCTACTACCAGTTTTCCTTCCAAGGATACTGATGAGTTCATCGCACGAGTTCAAGATTTGCAAAGCAAAGGTGTAAATATTGAGCGTCTTCTGACTGCTGCTGTTGGTATTACTGCTGAGGGTGGTGAGTTTACTGAGATTGTGAAGAAGATTGCTTTCCAAGGTAAAGAACTTACTGATGAGAGCAAGACTCACATGGTCAAAGAAATGGGAGATGTGTTCTGGTATCTGGCGCAAGCATGTCTTGCACTGGGTGTTGATTTTCAGACTGTCGTTGTTACGAACATGATCAAACTTGCTGCACGTTATCCTGAAGGCACGTTTGATATCTACTATTCTGAGAATCGTAAAGAAGGAGATATTTAATTGCTTACTGTTTGGATTCATCTGGTAGCATTCTTTCAAGTGGTTGTTATGAATTGTATTCAACCAGTCAACTGGAAGTATTGCTATCGGGTGGATCAGTGGTTAGTTCCAGATCTTGTAGAAGGTTATGAGATCTGGTCAGGCAAAAAGCATCCTTATCAAAATGAAAAAGACTATCTCAACAACCTCCCCTCTAAATAGTTAGACGGGAGGTTTTTCTTTTATGGGCATTAGCGAATTTAAAAAAGCAAGCAATGGTCTTCACTATTGGAAAACTTTTTCTGCAAAAATTCAAAACGGTGTTGCTCTTCTCACCAAAGAAGGACATGTTACGATAGACAAGACTGATAAGCGTTGGGGGTTTTTAAAAACTAGTAATAGGTTTGATACCAATGCTGAGATTGGTATGGAACAATTCAAGAAAGGTAGAGGATATTCTTTTCCTAAACTTGGTGGTGGTGAGGTTACACTGGGTGCAATCCTCAAGGCAAATGTAAGCGTAGGAAGTCCTAGAAAGAAGTATAACCTCGGTAACGTAGCAGAAGGTGTTCTTGCTTTTGCTATTGCTGCGAGATTTTTAAATAAGAATAGAAGAATTGCAGAGAGAGATCTCGTTAAGGTTTTGAATGAAGTTAAACCTACAAGATCTGGAACTACGTCGGGTAAGACATTCCAGTCAGCAAATGCTCCTCATCCTAAGATGAAAAAAACTTTGTTTGATGATGTGAAGGTAGTTGTAAACCTCACAGCAGCAAACATGGACATGTTGTTTACGAGTGACCCTGACGAGTATGAGGTTTTGAGAGAACTTATGCCGTCATGTATTGCATATGCAAACTCACAAGAGATCAATACTGCGGCACTATTGATGTATCGAAATGGGAAGAAAGATTATATTGATGTGATTGCTGATGGTATTGGTGACGAGACAGGAACAAAGGTTGATGTAAACCTCATCATCAATAACTCTAGGAACATCTCTATTCCTGGTAATACAAATGGTACGAAACTAAGACTGACTCAAATTTCATTGAAGAGGGATGTGGATCAGTTTGCTCAGGTTGGTGGTTGGACTATGGATAAGACTGATGAATTATGGGGAAAGATTCTTGGTACTAAACCCTCTACATCTGGAGCAGTACAACAGATCTATGCTGATTCTGCTGAAATGAAAGGAACCACAGAGGAAGTTGCTGCTGAAACTATGAGGAAAGTCTATACATGGGCTCATCAGCAACTGGGAAGCAAGTTTAGAAACAGAGTGTGGTTGGAAGATTTTGTTGAGGTGTTGGACAATTTTGCAACTTATAAAGAAGAGAACGTAGCACTGGTTGAGATCAAAGGAGACACGTTCCATAGATATGATTTTAAAAAGTTAAAGGTCGCTCTTGTAGGGTTTCCTGAGGCAGACGTTCCTGCTAACCTTACTTTAAGTTCTGAGTACATCGTTGGTGCTAGTGGTCTGCCCACAGTTAGAATCTCTGGAACTAACAAGAATGATGGTAAAAAGTATGATCTAGTTCAGTTCCGATTCAAGATGGAAAAAGGAACTGGTGGTGTTCCTAAAGCGATCCGTAATTATGTTGAAAAACGTTCTGGTCTGGAGGACTATATCGGATGAGCAAGAACACTCACTTAGAGCACTTAGAAGATAGTATCCTTCTTGATGGAAAGGATGGTATTACTGATGCGTTTAAATTTTTAGATCTATTAGCGAAGACATTTACTACTGGTGGATCTAATGCGTTCAAGATTACTACAAAGTGGGATGGAGCACCCGCTATATTTTGTGGTATCTATCCTGGTACAGACAATTTCTTTGTCGGAACTAAATCAGTATTCAATAAAGATGCGAAGATTAACTACACTGACTCTGATATTGATAGAAATCATGGTCATGCAGCAGGACTGGTTGAGAAACTGAAGGCATCACTTAAGCATCTTCCAGAACTTGGTATCACAGGAGTCGCGCAAGGTGACCTTTTGTTTACCACTGATAAAAGGCAAAGAATAATTGATGGTAAAAACTGTATTACGTTTCAACCTAATACTATTACATATGCTATTCCAGAAGATAGTGATCTTTACGAGAAAGCAAGAAAAGCAAAACTCGGTGTTGTATTTCATACATCATATACTGGTAAGGATGTAAGCACGATGAATGCTTCTTTTGGATTTGATGTTAGTAAGCTTAAAACTTCTGATGATGTTCTAGTTCTTAGTGCAGAGACAGGAACACTAGGTAATGATACGCTTCTTACGAAAGCAGAGAAGACTAAGTTAGGACAACTAAGAACTAAGGCACCAGCGATGGTACGTAATGCAGGTTCATTCTTAGATGAGGTAGCAGAACAGATTGTTGCTAAAGATCAATTGACTATTGGACCAAGATTAAAGATCTTTTTTAATGCTTATGTCCGTCAGGGAAAAACTGTTCCTTCTCCTGATATTTTCTATAGAGAATTTACAAAGTATTTTGAGACTGAGTGTCAGAAGGCAGTAGATAAAGTTAAGACTCCTAAGGCAAAGGCAACTAAACTCAAGAAAATGTTTGATGGACTTGAGTTCATTGAAAATAATAAGAGTGCTTTAAATAGTACCGTTCAACTATATAAGTTGTTGCAAGAAGCAAAGTTAGTATTCATCCGCAAACTTGAGAAGGGTGAGAAAATCGGTACTTATCTCAAGACTGAAGGTGGATATGAAGTCACAGCACCTGAAGGTTATGTTGCTATCAGTGAAGGCACTAATGCTGTGAAGTTGGTAGACCGTTTGTCGTTTAGTGTAGCAAACTTTAACGTATCCAAAGACTGGGTATCTGGAGATAAATGAAACGAGTAGTATTTGCTTGGGGTAGATTTAACCCACCGACAATTGGACATGAAAAACTTCTGCTAGCAGTTAAAAATATTGCTGGTCAGGATGATTTCTTTATCTACCCTACACATACACAGGATAAGAAGAAGAATCCTCTGGATTCTAAAACTAAGTCTGATGTGATGAAAAGAATGTTTCCTACAATGAAAACAAATATCATTTACGATCCCAATATTAAAACTATTATTCAGGCATTGCAACAGTTACAGGGAACATATCATGACTGCGTGCTTGTATGTGGATCAGATCGTGTACAGTCATACGATAAAATGATTAGTAAGTATAACGGTATTGAATATACATTTAGAAATTTAGAAGTTGTATCTGCTGGTGAGAGAGATCCTGATGCTGATGGTGCTGAGGGTATGTCTGCTAGTAAAATGAGAGCAGCAGCACTTCAATCTGACTTCAATTCATTCAGAGAAGGAATGCCTAGAACTATCTCGGACAATGACTGTAAAGCACTAATGGATAAGATAAGAAATATCATGCTAAACTAAATATATTGAAGGATATCGTCATTAGACTTCCAGCAAATTTCAAATGAAGAATTTTAGAGATCTAAAAGAACAAGCGGTTCGCCAGCAGTATAGAAAGAAAGAATCTTTCACTGAAGGACAAGTTGTTATGCATGTTAAGACTGGTGAAAAAGGAAAGATTATTCGCACGGGTCCTAACTATGTTATTTGCGTCACTGAGGGTAATGATATGTTCCGTGCATGGGTTCGTGATATAAGGGAAGTGAACGAAGTTATAAATAAACCCAGGAGAACATTGTTTTTTACTCATGGACAAGCCAACACCTTCAACATCCGTGCGACATAATGACGACCTTTCAAAGGCACTGATTGAATCTTACATGACTTGGATGGACGGTGATACCTTCCAAGGTTCATCGGTGCAGGAGGAGGGCATTCCTTCACTAGAGAAGAAAGAAGATCTAGATGACGGAACCAAGAAAGATCCTAAAGCAAATGCAGGAAGACCAGATCCTGTAGGCGGTGTTAAGCAGTCCCATGGTGCTGAGATCCGAGATACTACAAAACTAGTAGCGAGGGAGGAAGCGGAAAATGTCGAAGAGGCAAAGAAAGGACTCTACGCCAACATCCATGCCAAGAGAAAGCGTGGGGAATCACCAGCGAAACCTGGATCCGAGGACTATCCAGCAAAGGGTGCGTTTAAAAAGGCTGCAAGAACTGCTAAGGAAGAGGTATCCTTTGAACTAGAAGGTGTTACCTATACTTTTGAGAGAGAAGTTATTGAAGAAGGCATGAAGCAGGCACGTAAGAATGTCGGTGCTTCTACCTGTTGGAAGGGATACAAAGCAAAGGGAACTAAGACCAAGGACGGCAAGGAAGTTCCTAACTGTGTTAAGGAAGAGGAGATTCAAGAGAAGAAACTTGACCCTGTAAACCATAAGGCACTCAAGGGTGATCACGCAGACAGAAAGGACAAGGACATCGACAACGATGGCGATGTAGATAAGTCCGATAAGTATCTTCACAACCGTCGTAAGACAGTTAGCAAGATCATCGCTGCGAAGAAGAAGTCCGCAAAAAAGTAAGCGAGGCTTGTGGTTGCGACGACAAGCCTAAAACTAAAGGCAAGGTCGTAGAGATCATGCCTACAATTGATGATGGTAAGGATCCTAAAAATCCTAAGAAGAAAAAGGACATCACCGTAAAAGAAGAGGCACCGAAGGGAAAAAAGTATGAGCGTATGATCAAACACATCAAACGATCATACGCTAAAGATGGTAAACTCACTGATGATGAGAAGTCCATTGCATATGCTACTGCCTGGAAGCACAAGAATAAGAATAAATAGTATAGCCCATTGAGGACCATACTATGTTCGCCTTCCTACTCCCACTTGCATCGAAAATTATCACAGACGCTGTTGCTAAGATCCCCGAGAACGAGGAACTTGGTGAGAAGCTCATCGAAATTTGCCTGGTAATTCTAGGTAAAGCAGTCAAACTAACTAAGACTGATATGGATGATCAACTGCTCGAAGCAGTTGCTGCAGCAATCAAAACACGCGACGAAGCGTGATATAATATACTGAGGAGGGGCAACCCTCCTCTTTTTATAAATAAAATCTAGGAAATCATATTACGAGAGTCTATACCAATGCCCATCCTCGGACTTATCGATGCAGCGACATTTGCGAATACCGTTGCCGTCACAATTAACTCACCAACTGTAACCAAAAACGCAGCAGACGAGATCGCCGCAGGTGATATCATCGTTCTTGGTGGAGTAAGATACTTTGTAAAAGCTGTAGTTAGCGACACAGAGATTACTCTGGGAACTGACTATACAGGCGCTACAAATGCTGCTCTAGCAGGAGCACAGCGTCGTACTGCTCCCAAGGCACTTGCTGACTACATCATCCGTGGTGGTGATTCATCAGCAGGTGATGTTCAAATCATTGGATTGAGCAGAGATGAAGCACAACTTGCTAACAACAAAGCAAGAGGACTCTCGATGCCTGGTTGGTGGGCATATAGAACCTATACGGATGGTGAGGGCAACACCCGTCATAAGGCAGAGTGCATCGCATCATTCAAGGATGGTTCTAGAGTATCTGGTGACTTCGCTGACGAACCTGCAGCAGCAGACGCATTGTCTGTCGTTACTATCGACACTCAACCTACCGCACAATCGACTTCGACTCCCGCTGGTGGTATCCTAACCTTCACTGATAACGGTGCTGCTGATGGTAGCAGAACCCCTGGTACATACACCATTACTGATGCAGCAGGTTCTGTTGCTGGTACACTTGCAGACTTCACGGTTGTTGTTGCTAATGACGGTACACCAACAATCACTAAGGTTTCTGGTGGTACAGGGTATGCTGCTGCTGAGACCATCACAATCGCTGATGCTGATCTAGGTGGTGGCGGTGGTGCTGCAGTTGTTATCACAGTATCTACTGTCGCAACTGCTGCTGCAACCTTCAGTGTTGTTGCTTCTGTAACTGGCGCAGGTTCCGCTGTATATCAATGGCAAGTTAGCACCGATGGTGGTGCTGACTTCGCAGACATCTCTGGTGCAACTTCTGCAAACCTCGCACTCACTGGTCTAACAACTACTGAGAATGGTAACTACTACAGAGTTAAGGTTGGAACTGGAGCAGCAGGTGCTGCTGAGGTAGTATCTGCAGAGGTCAAACTAACCGTAACTGCTGCATGATCTAAATGAATTTTGATGAACTTACCCAGGAAAACTGGATACTCTTCGCTATTAAGCATTATGATAACCCGCTATCTGTAACCTATGAAGACTTTGATGAAGATCTAAAAAGATTCAAATACATCAAACGTCTTCTTAGGCGTTACGAGACAACGGGAGATTTCAAAGTTCATCTGATTTTAAATCATATCATTGTACTTTATAATGCTTTTGGTGACGCGGCGACACCGCTTTTGTTTTATAAAATTGATGCAACTCATTGGTCTATTTTAAGAGCATTCATGTGTTTCTTGGATAGACTTCCTCCATCCCTAAATACTGATATCGACCAAGAATGTCTGAGGCAACTGAACCTAATTTGAATGAAATGATGGCTGGAGATGGCGCTGCTCTCTCCATGCCGCCTGCATTTGTATTCGTTAACCCTAAGTCTGCTCGTCGCTATAAAAAAGCGAACAAGGATATGGTCGATGGTCGCACCAAGGGTGCTCGTCAACTCCTATCTCGTATCACTAAAAGGAAAATGAAAGAAGATCTAGAAGTAACTATTTCTGAAGCGGCACCTTCTGAGACGGAACGTGCTCAAAAGACCATTTCTCAAATGAAGAAACTAGGTCGTCAGAAAGACCTGCAGAAGAAGCGTGATGAAGCGAAGAAAAAAATGCAGGGTAAGTCCAAAGAAATGGACATCCTAATGAAAGCAAGACTTTCTGATTTTAAAAAGAAAGCAAGTGATCAAACTAAGAAATTGAAAAAAGAAGAAATTACTATGGACAATACTATGATTGTTGAAAATTCTGATGCTCTAGATGTAGCACTTCAAGTTGCTACTCAGGAACTAGATCCTCGTGGTGAGACATCATTCGCCAAGATTACATTTGGTGATGGTTCACAACAAAATCTAGATAGTTTTTCTGCTAAGAGAATCGCTGCTGCATATGCACAGCTAGATGATTCTCAACAGCAACAGTATCGTTACATGTTGAACAAGGACGCAGCAACGTTCCAATCAGCACTTGAGTTCGCTGTAAGAAACGTATAAGGAAAATGGCGTTTGGTCTCCAGAAGTTAGCGGTCCTTGAATCCAAACTCAACATTTATGAAGACCTGTCCAAAGAAATGCTCGACAAACTTGAGCGAGCAGTCACTACAATCTCAGACAATAGCAACAAAATTGCTATTGTCTTGGAGCGCCATGAAAATCGTTTAGACGATAGTGAAAAATCTGATCAACTCATCATTAAAATGATGGAAGAGATGAAGGTTCAGGAAGAGAAGAACCATACACTCTTGCATGATAGAATTGATCGTATTCAAAAGAAGGTTGATTCAAATCAAAAATTTGTGATCGGTGCTGGTGCTGTTCTTGCTACCCTTGTGGCGGTTGGACAAGTGGTTGCACCTATGCTAAGACCATTGACTCCAGCGATAGCACCTGCTAGTATGGAAAGACTGAATTCTTAATCATGTATGCTTATCGACGAACAGTACATCAATTTGGTGTCGTATCGTTTATCGCATTTTTCTAACAAACGTAAAGGTCTGTACAATTTTAGATGTCCTTACTGTGGTGATTCACAGAAGCATAAGAACAAGGCACGAGGATACATCTTTAAGGTAAAGAGTGACTACGTATATAAATGCCACAATTGTGGAGTGGGTAGAACCTTGTCTAATTTTCTCAAGGATCAGGATCCTACTTTGCATGATCGATACATCATGGATAAGTTCAAGGATTCAAATAGTGCAACAGGAAAAGGATCATATACACCAGAACCTAAATTTAATTTTAAGAAACCAGTATTTGATAAAACCAACACAAAAACTACTGATCTTGAAAAAATCTCAGAGCTAAATACTTCACACCCTGCGAGAGAATATCTTGAGCAGAGAGGAATCAAAGATCTGGAATACTTCTATTACTGTCCAAAGTTTAAACAATGGACAAACTCTCAGAAAAAAGTCTTTGATACTCTGCGACAAGATAGTCCACGTATTATCATCCCATTTAAAGACAAACAAGGTAACCTCTTTGGATATCAAGGCAGATCGCTCGCCCCTAAGGCAAAACTCAGATACATCACGATCATGCTGGATGAGGAACAACCCAAGATCTTTGGACTGGATAGAATTAAACCCGATCAACCTGTACATATTGTAGAGGGACCATTTGACTCGACCTTCATTAAAAACTCAGTTGCTATGGCTGGGTCCGACGCTGATGTTCGGACGTTTGGTTGGAGCAATTATATTTGGATTTTTGATAATGAACCACGCAACCGAGAAATCGTCAAGCGAATCTCCAACGTCATCGACCGAGGAGATCAGGTAGTCATTTGGCCAAAAAACATTGAGCAGAAGGACATAAACGACATGTTCCTTGCTGGACACGATGTCCAAACTCTGGTAGAATCTAATGTCTATCGGGGAATAGAAGCAACCCTTAAATTTAACGATTGGAAAAAAGTATGAGCAACGGTCACGGTACGAAAGTTCGGAAGCGTAATGGGAATGTGGAACCCCTTAACTTAGAGAAAATCCACAAGATGGTTGATGAAGCATGTGAAGGTCTTGGTAGTGCTGTTAGTGCATCTCAGGTAGAGATGAATTCTGGAATCCAGTTTTATGACGGCATTACCACTGCAGAAATTCAAGAGATTCTAGTGAGGTCTGCGAGTGATCTCATTTCTATCGATGCACCAAACTATCAGTTTGTTGCCGCTAGACTGCTTCTCTTTGGACTTAGAAAGCAGGTGTTTGGTGCTGAGTGGGTGAAAGGTCATCCACCTGTTCTAGACCATGCTGAGCACCTTGTAGAGCGTGGTGTGTATGATGCTTCTATTCTTGGTAAATACTCTGATGATGAGTGGAATCAGATCAATTCTTTCATCGATCATGATCGTGACTTTCTGTTTACATATGCTGGTCTGAGACAAGTTGCCGATAAATATCTGGTACAGGATCGTAGCAGCGGTGAGGTGTATGAAACACCTCAGTACATGTACATGATGATCGCTCTCACCCTGTTTCAGGAATATCCTACGGAAACGAGACTCGATTATGTCCGACGATACTACAACGCAATCAGCAAGCACAAAATCAACATTCCCACACCTATCATGGCGGGAGTGCGAACTCCACTTCGACAATTTGCTAGCTGTGTGCTTGTTGATAGCGATGACACCCTCGATAGCATCTTTAGTTCTGATATGGCTATCGGCAGATATGTTGCACAAAGGGCGGGCATCGGCATCAACGCAGGCAGAATCCGTGGTATCAACAGTAAGATCAGAGGCGGCGAAGTTCAACACACAGGTGTTGTACCATTCCTCAAAAAATTTGAGAGCACTGTCCGATGCTGCACTCAAAATGGCATTCGAGGCGGAAGCGCGACTGTCCACTTCCCAATCTGGCACCAAGAAATCGAAGACATCATTGTCCT
>Ga0213859_10000056_pt1:0-30000 | contig 46989 bp, 47 predicted proteins | sample PICome_2_FD_160133 | JGI IMG/M metagenome (GOLD analysis project Ga0213859, IMG submission 160133) | Coastal seawater microbial communities near Pivers Island, North Carolina, United States - PICO304 | ecosystem: Environmental > Aquatic > Marine > Coastal | place: USA: North Carolina...
TTATTTCTTAATTATAGCCCTACACCTATTATTTAATTTAAATAATATTTAACTATTTAATTAGCTTCTAATTTGATAGTTTTTTCGAGCTTGATTCAAGCTTTATAAATTAGACTACATTACATTCTACTTAAAATAGCAATATATAATATAGTATAATTTATAGACAATGAAATAATTATAAGTTTAAACGTATTGTAGTCAACTACATTATTAATATTAATGGCATTGACTGTCTGCTATATTTTCAAGGACATAGAATCCTAAAGCGCCGCAAACTATTACCAGTACCGCTATTAGCTTATGGGCCGTACTACGCGCTATGATCGGCCCATCTTGCGCTTTCTTAAGAGCCTCTGTACGAACCCCAACCTAGTGTTGCCCCAGTCTCTTTCCGTAATTTTTTAATTGCTTTAGCCCGTCCTACAACTTAAGTTGTAGGACTAATAGTTTCGACAATTTACTGTGCGAACATAACATTGTTAAATAATAAGACAGGTATTACAAGTTTGCTTCTTTTTATGAGTCCTTTAAAAAATGGGTTGAGGGATTTTTTGTTATTATCATTTACAGCCAAGATATCGGACAAACCTATTTCAAATTCTCTTTTTTATTCAACGAGATGAAAATTATGGTGAAAAGTCTGACCCTCACTATAGGGGTCGAACCTAAATATTGCTATTAGTTTGATAATAGCCAAAGCACAAAAGCGTGAGGTAGTGGATATAGTTAAAATACTAATTTATTTTTTAAACCTTATGTTACTATTTTACAATCCTGACATATTTAGGCTTTTTAATTAAATTATATTAATAAGCCCGGATAGCTCAGTTGGTAGAGCACTGGATTGAGGATCCTCGTGTCTCCAGTTCGAATCTGGATTCATGGACGTTTTTCTATATTAATCGAATTAACTTGTTCATACTAGATCTGTGCATAACTACCTGAAGATGCGCTTAAATTGTCTACTAGTACCTCTTGTAAATCATCGATATCAAGTATCGATGAACGATATGCTAAACGAATTAATAGTTGAGCTATCGGCATCATATATAAACGATGTTTATAAAAAAAGGCGATATATTTATTACTGTTGCACTAAATGGAATTAGACACGAAGCAATTTGGTTGCCGTTACTAAGTTTCATGCATCCTCTAAAAGTTTTCTTCCAAAATATGAGTATCGAAATTGGTGTAGAGATTTTTCGCCCATCTATATCACTATAAATTATGTAGCTCCCTATAGAAGTTGGAATACGTTCTAACAGTTCTTCCGATGGCTTAATGTTTTCTAATAGTTGAATAAACTTTGTAGTTACGTATATATCCTTTGTAAATTGGTATAACTTCGTCAATTTCTTAATAAAAAGAACAGTCCTGAATTTTGAAATAGGAGGGTATAACATTTTGGTATCCTAAGCCGTTATACTAACAGCCTCTTCCCATTCATCAGGTGTTAACAGTGTCATAAACGACCTCCTATCGCTTTACCAGCAATACAACCACAGATTGCCGCAAGAATAGTTCTAATAATTAGTCTTTTCATTAACTTTCCTTATTTATACAAATTGAGAATATTTAGCTCGCTCTTGGGTTTAAACCAATTTTGCTCAGCAATCAGTAGATATAGTTAAAATACTAATTTATTTTTTAAACCTTATGCTGCTATTTTACAATCCTGACATATTTAGGTTTTTTAATTAAATTATATTAATTACTATATCCAATATAATTATACCACATTGTATTTAAAATAGCAATATTAATATTGCTATTTTAAATACAATGTGGTATAATTATATTAATAAGCCCGGATAGCTCAGTTGGTAGAGCAGTGGATTGAAGATCCTCGTGTCTCCAGTTCGAATCTGGATCTGGGCATTTATAAAGAATTGGAAAAAACATTAAAAAATTTTGTAGGGTCGCTCTGAAAAGATAACTCTACCATTCCTAATGGTCCATTACGATGTTTTGCGATTATCAGCTCCGCAGGAGTAATGTTTTCATTCTTTTCAATCATTGGATTATAGTAATTTTCTCGATATAACATTAATACTAAATCCGCATCTTGTTCAATTGACCCACTTTCACGTAAATCTGATAAAACAGGTCTTTTATTAATTCTAGTTTCAACATTTCGACTTAGTTGAGACAATGTAATAATTGGTATTTGAAATTCTTTAGCAAGATTTTTTAGTGCTCTGGTAATTTGAGAGAGCTCTTGAACACGATTTTCAGATTTTAATTTTGAATTCACCAGTAGTTGTAAATAATCAATAATAATTACTCCAACTCTGTTTTGTTCAAATAATATTTGTTTTAATTTAGAACGAATATCTTGAGTTGTTAAATTTGCTTGATCATCAATAAAAAATGGTAAGCGAGAATACATTTGAATACTTTCTTTTAATTCCTGCCAATCTTCTTTATATAAATTTCCAATTTTTAAACGGGTTTGACTTATTCCTGTTTGATTTGATAACAAACGATATATTAATTGTTCTTTTGACATTTCAAGACTAAAAAATAATACTGGTATTTTATATTTTTTAACTATATTTTCTGCAATATTTAAAACAAAAGCTGTTTTTCCCATAGATGGTCGTCCCGCAAGAATAATTAAATCAGATTTTTGAAAACCTTGAGTTAATGAATCTAAATCATAGAATCCAGACGCTAACCCAGGTAATTCAGGTTTTAACGCTTTTTCTTTTAATTCTAAGAAAATACTTGAAAACAATTCTGCAGTAGTTATTTTCTTCTCTTCTATTAATTCATTTGTTAATTCAAATGACTTTTTTTCAAAATCGTTCAGAATTTTTTCTAATGGAATATTTGTAATATAAGCTGAATTAATAGCTTCATAACCTAAATTAATTAATGAACGTCGTAAAAACTTATCTTGAATCAATTGAATATATTCTTCTAAATAAACTAAATTAGGGATTTGGTTAAGAAGTTCTAATAGAACTTTGGTACCTCCAATTTTGTTTAAACAACCAGTTTCTTTTAAAAAGTCATTTACGGAAAAGACATTTATAGGAATTTTTTTTCGATACATTTCTACAATAGCTTTATAAATTTCTTGATGATTTCTAAAATAAAAAGTCTCAACTCGAACAGTTTTTATTGTAATTTCAATTGCTTCATAATTAGTTAACAAACAACTTAAAATAATTTTTTCTGCTATAAAATTATGCGGTAGGGGAGTATCTGAGATTGAAAACTGTACTTTACTATTAAAATTTTCCATATTCATTAAAATTTCGATTTTGCCTTAAAAAATAAGAAACCTTGTCTTTTAAAGATATATCTATTAAGATATTAGTATGCGTCCTTAGTTCAGTTGGTAGAACGCTAGTTTCCAAAATTAGATGTCGAGGGTTCAAGTCCTTCAGGACGCGTTTCTCTTAAAAAAGAAGAGGTATATATTATAAAATAGAATTTTAATTATTTAAAATTTCCGTAACTAATTGATTTTATAAAAATTTAAATGTAAATTAAAGGTTTGAACTTTTGACAAAAGTGTTAAATTTTTTTTAATTAATTAAAGTTAAAATTATATATCTGTATTTTATCAAGAAATAAAAATAAAATTATATGCCAAAAAAAATAACTGCATTGATTAAGTTAGCATTACCTGCTGGAAAGGCTACACCTGCTCCTCCAGTAGGCCCAGCTTTAGGTCAACATGGTGTAAACATTGCAGCCTTTTGTAAAGAATATAATGCTCGAACCGCTGAAAAAGCGGGGCTTATTATACCAGTCGAAATTTCAGTTTATGAAGACCGAAGTTATACTTTTCTTCTTAAAACCCCACCTGCTTCTGTTTTATTAGCGAATGCGGCCAAAGTTAAAAAAGGTTCATCAACTCCAAACCGAGTAAATGTCGGATCTGTAACAAAAGCACAATTAGAAGAAATTGCTAATATTAAATTACCAGATTTGAATACTACTAAAATAAGTAGTGCTGTCAGAATTGTCGAAGGAACTGCTCGAAATATGGGTATTACAGTTATAGATTAATACCTAAGTTTATAAGTTTTTAAGAAAGAAATTATATGCGAAAATTATCCAGACGTCAAAATGAAAATTTTAAAAAAATTAAAAGTGTTGTTCATTTAAGTTTAGAAGAAGCAATTAATTTGCTTCAAGAAACTGCTACAGCTAAATTTATTGAATCTGTTGAATTACATGCTAATCTGAATATTGATCCAAAATATGCAGATCAACAATTACGTACAACAGTAACATTACCTCATGGAGTAGGAAAGTCAACCCGTATTGCTGTTTTAACAAATGAGACAAATTTTACTGAAGCAAAAGAAGCCGGAGCTGACATTGTTGGTAGTCAAGAGCTAATTGATGATATCAGTCAAGGTATTCTTAATTTTGATCTCTTAGTTTCAACCCCCGATATGATGCCTAAATTAGCAAAACTTGGCCGAGTTTTAGGTCCAAAAGGATTAATGCCTTCACCAAAATCAGGAACTGTTAGTACAAATTTAACAGAAACATTATCTGAATTCAAAAAAGGAAAATTTGAATATAAAGCCGATAAAACAGGTGTTGTTCATGTAAGTTTTGGGAAAGCAAATTTTTCAAAAAATCAATTAATTGAAAATTTAACATCATTATACCAATCAATAGAACAAAATCGTCCTGCTGGTGTAAAAGGTAAATATTTTAAGAGTTTATTTATTTGCAGTAGCATGGGCCCATCAATTCAATTAGATTTAAACGCATTTGACTAATAGATCAAAAGCTAATTGTAATTGAATAAATTAAAATTAAATATATATAGTAAATAAAAACGATTATGTCAGATAAAATTAATCAAATTGTTGAAGAATTAAAAACATTAACTTTATTAGAAGCATCAGAATTAGTAACGGCAATCGAAGAAACATTTGGTGTTGATGCTTCAGCAAGTGCGGGTGGTGGCGTTATAATGGCGGCTGCACCAGGTGCTGCTGAAGAGATAGAAGAAAAAACAGAATTTACTGTTATGTTAGATGAAGTCCCAGCTGACAAAAAAATAGCAGTATTAAAGGTTGTTCGAACTCTAACAGGATTAGGTTTAAAAGAAGCAAAAGAGTTAGTAGAATCAGCACCAAAAATGGTTCAAGAATCATTAAGTAAAGACGCTGCAGAAGATTCGAAAAAACAAATTGAAGACGCAGGTGGAAAAGTTTCATTAACATAATAATTTAATTTTATAGAAAAAAAGTTTATAAAAATATGAACTTTCTTTCTATAAAATTAAATTATTGTAAAAAAATTATTTTATATATATAAATTCTCAAAAGTTTTAATTTTAAGTAGAAATTTTTATATTTAAATAGATCTATTTTGATTAATTGTATCTGTTAATGAACTTAAAATTAGTTTAATTGATCGTACAGCATCATCGTTCCCAGGAATTGGAATATCGACTAAATCAGGGTCACAATTAGTATCTAAAATAGAAATAATAGGAATACCTAGCTTCCGGCATTCTTGGATAGCGGTCATCTCACGTTTTTGGTCAATAATAATTGCCACATCTGGTAATTTTGCCATGGTTTTAACACCATTCAAATGTTTTCGTAATTTTTCTAATTCTTTTAAACGTAATGACGCTTCTTTTTTTGGTAATAAATTAAAGATTCCATCAACTTCTTGTTGTTCTAATTCTTTTAAGCGTTCAATTCGAGTTTTTAATGTTATCCAATTGGTTAACATCCCACCTAACCATCTATGATTTACATAATATGAATTACAACTATTTGCTTGTTGAGCAATTACAGCACTTGCTTGACGTTTTGTTCCAATAAATAAAAATGTTTTTCCTTCTGATGATGCTTTTGCAACATAAGAATTTGCCCGTTTTAACAATTGAGCTGTTTGGACTAAATCTAAAATGTGAATATTATTTCGTTCTGTATAAATATAGGGAAACATTTTTGGATTCCAGCGATAAGCTTTGTGTCCAAAATGAACTCCGGCTTCTAATAATTGGGCTAAGTTAACATCAGCCATAAATTTTTATAACTCCTTAAGTAAATAATTTCAGTTTATTATAGTATAAGATAACATTAACAGATTGAAAAGAAATAAGCCTAAATTTTAGTTTTAGTTTTTTCTAGGCTAATTGTAGGTTTATTTTCTGCAATTAAATTAAAACAATTTGTGTAACTTTGATACCCTGTTCCAGATGGAATTAAATGCCCAATGATTATATTTTCTTTTAAACCACGTAACCAATCTACCCGACCTTCAATAGCCGCTTTTGTTAAAACACGAGTAGTTTCTTGGAAGCTTGCTGCTGAAATAAAACTTGGATTATTTAATGCTGCTTTTGTAATTCCTAACAGTAATGGAACATAATATGCTGGACGTTTCTTATGAGCTTCAATAATTTCATTAATATATTGAATGTGATATAGATCAACTACTTCACGAGGTAATAATGGTGTATGACCTTCATGTGTTATTAAAACTTTTGTAGTCATTTGTTTAATAATAACTTCTAAATGTTTATTTGCAATTGAAACACCTTGTGATTCATAAACAGATTGAACTGCATTTAATATTAGTAATTGAATTTTTTTAAATGTTCTATAACTTGCTTCATAATTGTTTACTAATCTATATGAAGTCGAACATTCTTCTTTAGATGAGAAAAATTGTTTTTTCATTCCATAATAATTAAAGTAAATTTTTAATAAATTATGAGGATTAATTTTATCGTTTTCTTTTATAGTAGTTCCTAGTTTTTGAAATTCAAAACTTGAATCAATGCTTGTTTTTTGAATTAATAAACTTTTCTTTTGGTTTGTTGCTAAATATTTATTTGTAGGTTTCTTTTTCCGTGCTTCTAATAATTCTTCTATTCTCGGTAAGCCTTGAACAATATCACCAGTAATTTCTTTTTCAAAATTTAATAACCCAAGTACTTCGCCCTTTTCAATAAATTCCCCATTTTTACAATAAACACTATTTACTTCTTGTTCAAAATAATCTTCTGTTATTGAATGAATTCCAATTGATTTATTAAAAGGGTATTTAAATAATTTTAGGCCTGTCAAGTTTGTATTAAAAGGAACGTTTTCTTTAATTTTATTAGAAATTAATTCTGAATTTTTTAAGAGTAATGGTAAACATTGTTTAATTTTTAATTCCGTATTTTTAACATTAAGAGTATTTATTTGATTTATTTTTTGTTTTTCTTTAGTTAACGAAAAATTTTTGAAAATTAACGGGATTGGTGAGCTGTAAAATTTCCCATTTTTTTTTATAAACATTTTTGAAAACTTAATTTTAAATCCATATGATTTTTTATTTGGATCTAGTTTTTCTAATATTGATCGTTTAGTAATATCATAATAATTTAAAAAAGTATTAGTTTTATAATTACAAATATTTCTATTTAAATTTAGTAATTTATATTGTAAATCAACTTCTTCTTTAGAATCATCAGTTTTACAATTTGGGAAAAAATAAGGGCGTCCTTTTTGGACAGTTAAGAATCTATCATTATCAATTAAAACTTTTCCAGTTTGATTTACTTTAATCTTATCAATTATTAATTCATTAACTAATTTATTTTTTCCGTGTTCTTTTTTAACTGTTACACAGTCATCATTAGATATTAAAAAAATTTGCTTTTTAGTTGAATGTTTTGATTTAAATTTTACAACTTCTAAAGAATTCATTGTAAGTGATTCAAGATACCCTAAAGTTGTATAAGAATCAATAAATTGAGTTGGCTCAAAAAGTAAACAAGATTGTAAGTTTGTATATTTTAAATATGCAGGAATATACTGATTTAAAACTAATTTTTCTAAAATTTTTAGATTTATCCTTTTCATTTTAAAAGAATTGCTTAAATCAATTGTAATATCATTTTGTAATGAATGTTTTGAGTTTAACTTTATACTTTGAGAAATTAAATTTATGCTGTTAGACGTTTTAATTTTTTGATTTGTTTTATATAGATAGTTAGTTTTATTAATTATTCTATAAATTGATTGTGAATCTCTGGTATTAGTAAAAAAATTTTTTAATTTTTTTTCTTTTGGAATTTCGTAAATTGTTAAAGGTCGAATTAATAGTTGATTACTCGTTTTTGTCGTAATATGTTCACAGAATGAAGGTTGTGTGATTTCGATATTCTCAAAAATAATTTCACCTGGATAGTATACATTTTTATCTAATTCTTCAAGTTGTTTGCCTTGATAAACAAATCCTGCTTTAATCGCAATTTCTTCAATAATATTATTTTTTTGGGAAACATTTATTATACCAGCTGTTTTAGAAATGATATTTGGAATAATTTCGAAATTTTTTGAGATAAAGTTACCATTTTCTACTAATAAAATATTTTTATCACAGTTTAACTTATAAGTTTCTTCAGAAAGCCAGATTAAAGAATTGTGAATAATTTGCTTTTTTAATTTTAATTTTAAAAAAACAGTCTCCATTTCCTGATAATTTACAAATTTTTGATAAAAAACAAATCCATTTTTATCAATTTTAGTTTGTAAATTTTTTAAAAAAGTTTCGTAATAAATTTTACTTATTTTTTCATAATATTCTTTATCTATTTCATATGCAATATTATATGAAACTAATTGATCGACCGTACCTTGTTTTTTTTTAGTTCGTTGATCATAATACATTATTCCCCCCGTTAAAGTTTTAAACTTATTTGTAAAAGAAAGGGCAAATGGTTTGTAAGTATTACAACGTTTCCAATTGTTAAAATTTGAATCTTTTAGCGTAATTAAATATTTCGAATCTTCATAAGTAATTAAATAATTTTTATTATTTTTTGGTTTAAGAATTTTTTGAGCATAACTATTGTTTAGGAAATATGTATCATTTGTAATTTGAAGTTTTTTTCCTAAAATATTATTTTTAGTGTTAAAAACTTTAATATACCCTGAATATTGATTTACTAATTTTGTTCTAAAAATATAACTATTCTTATTAATTTTATGATCTGTATAAAAATTTAAAAACGAATTACTAGGAGCTTGATAAACTTGGCCTGATAAAATCCACAACAGTCGGTTTTGTGCAATTAAATTTGTTCTATTTTTTAATCTAGGAATAAAAATTTCACCAGCTGTATCACTTAATATTGGTTTTCTTTCTGTTAAAGTTTGTTTTTCGGTACTTATTAGTTCACCTATTATTGCTGATTTCTTTACATATTGATTACTTTTTATAAATAACATTGTATTTCGTAACAATTCTATTTGGATCATTTTTTCTTCCCGTTGTTCAGGAATTAATATTAATGACCCAGAATTTTTAGTAACCAACACATCCTCCCCTCGATTTGTCCGTAATATAATTGTTTTTAAAATCTTAGAAAATTTAATAACAGCATTTGTTGGGCTAATAATTTGTTGTCTAGCTTCTGAAGTAAAAATTCCTCCTGTGTGAAACGTTCGCATTGTTAATTGGGTTCCGGGTTCACCAATCGATTGTCCAGCAAGAATTCCAACTGCTTCTCCTAAATCCACTAAATTTTGATTTGATAAGTCCCATCCATAACACATTTGACAAATAGAATGGTATAAATTACAAGTTAATGGCGAACGGATATGAAATTTTGAAATTCCTGTTTGTTCAAATATATTTAATAATTTTAATGTTATATGTGTATTAGTTTGAGCAACTAACTTTTTAGTTTTTGGGTCATAAACGGGCTTTGATAAGATTCGTCCAATAATTTGCTCGTTATCTAATCTATTTTTGTTATTAATGATAAAAGAAGCAGAAGTTGAACAATCTTTTTCGCGAATAATAATATCTTGTGCAATATCAATTAAACGACGAGTTAAATAGCCTGAATTTGCTGTTTTTAATGCAGTATCAACAATACCTTTTCGAGCCCCGTACCCAGACATTAGATAATCTGTTATTGTCAATCCTTCACGAAAATTCTTTTTAATTGGTACACGCATAATTTCACCACTAGGATCAGCCATAAGCCCACGCATCCCTACAAGTTGACGAACTTGTGATAAATTTCCCCTAGCCCCAGAGAACGCCATTATATAAACTGAATTTAAAGGATCATATGTTTTGAAATATGCCACTACATTATCTTTTAAGGATTCACTGGCTATACTCCAAGTGTCAATAATTTTTTGAAAGCGTTCAACATCTGTAATTTTTCCTTTTAAACAAATTTTTTCTGCATTTAAGATATTTTTATTTGCTTTTTCCAACATTTCATTTTTTGTTGCTGGAACTTTTAAATCTTCAATGCTAATAGAGATCCCAGCTTGTGTTGCGTATTTAAACCCAAGATATTTTAGTTCATCTGCTAATAGCGAAGCTTGCATAGAATCATATTTTGAAAAACTCCATGCTAATAATTCTTTTAATTGTTTTTTATTGATAAGTGTATTCTGATAAATATAATTTTCCATAATTCTTTTATCTAATTTTTTTTAAATTCAAATATTTTAAATGATTAGAACTTAAGGTTTAAAGTTGTTTGAATTGTATAATTTAAAAGAACACGTCCAGTTGTAGTTTGTAAATATTGAACAATAGTTTTATTATTTTTATCCTTACGAATTTGAATATTTTTATAATATTCAATAAAACTTCCATCTTTTAATTTAATTTGTTTTATAAGAGTTGAAGGTTTAGAAATTTTATGGTTATATCGAACCCAAATTGATGTGTGAATTTCTATTTGATCTTGATTATACGCTAATATAACGTCGTTTAAATCAGCAAAATAATGATTTGAACCCAATAATCCAGTAATATTATTTACAGTTAAATAATAACAACCTAACACCATATCTTGACTTGGCATAATAATTGGTTCACCATTTGCAGGTGATAAAAAATTGTACGGTGCTAACATTAACATATAACATTCTGCTTGTGCTTCTAATGAAAGTGGAATATGAACAGCCATTTGATCCCCATCAAAATCTGCATTAAAGGCTGAACAAACTAAAGGGTGAAGTTTAATAGCACGACCTTGAACAATAATAGGTTCAAAAGCTTGTATTCCTAATCTATGCAATGTTGGTGCTCGATTTAAAAAAATAGGGTGATTTGATAATACTTTTTCAAGTACAGGATCTATAATTGGTTCATTTTGTTGGAGTAAGTTTTTTGCAACTTTCATATTACTTGCTAACCCCTGATTTATTAATTCACGAATTATAAATGGTTGAAATAATTCAATTGCCATCTCATACGGCAATCCACATTGATTTAATTTTAAACTTGGACCGACAACAATAACAGATCGCCCAGAATAATCTACTCGTTTTCCAAGTAGATTCTGGCGAAAACGTCCATGCTTTCCTTTTATAATATCAGATAATGATTTTAATGGCCGGTTGCTTGCACTTAACGCAATTTTGCCCCGTTTTCCATTATCAATTAATGTATCTACGGCTTCTTGTAACATTCGTTTTTCATTTCGAATGATCAATTGAGGAGCATCAATTTCTAATAGTCGAAGCAGGCGATTATTACGTGTAATGATTCTTCGATATAATTCATTTAAATCAGAGGTTGCAAAACGCCCGCCTTCTAATTGAATCATTGGTCTTAATGCAGGTGGTATAACAGGTAATATAGTTATAATCATCCATGCGGGGTTTGCACCAGTAGTTAATAAATTTTCTACAATACGAATTCTTTTAATTGATTGATCTCGTAATTTATAAATACGTTGGTATTCCCATTTTTTAGTCCAATGCGAAAAATTATAAAATGGTTGTTCTTTATGAAGTACTTTACTACAAAGGGTAATGAAATTCCGCGTTTTAATGATTTCTTGTTCAAGATTTAATTTTTCTAATTCTCGTTTAATTAAAACAGCACCAATTAAATAATTTGGTGTTGATCGTAATAAATATTTTGGTGTATTTCGACGCCGATTATAAGACTTTGAATGTGGTTTTAATGGATAACCCGTAAATCCTAATTCGCGACAACGTCTATATTGCTGTAAATCCCAATGAAGCCCATAGAAACTAATTTCATCTTCAGCAATAAAATAGGCAAGAGATGCTAATTTTATACGTTTGATTCGTTCATCATAAAAATTTACAATATTAGATTTCTTTGCTTTTGATTTTTTCTTGAGAAATTCTTTAGAATTTAAAAGTGCTTTTGGGCTTATAAGGTAATTACGACATTCAATATCGGAAGAAGGAATTTCATTATCTTTTTCTTTATTATCTCGTGATTCAGCAAACTCTGTCCAACCAGTATCTAATCTTTTTTCACATTGTTCAACTTCAAGTAATAAAGCGATATAATTTGGTCGACTGTTGGTATACCAAACATGCGTAACAGGGTAAATTAAATTAATATGACCCATCCTATGTCGACGAACTCTTGATTCCGTTAATTCTACACCACAACGTTCGCATATTAACCCTTCATATCGAACTCGTTTATATTTACCACAGGCACATTCTAAACTTTTACTTGGGCCAAAAATTCTTTCACAAAACAAACCATCCATTTCAGGTTTAAATGTTCGATAATTAATAGTTTCAGACTTTTGAACTTCTCCAACAAATTGTCCATTAGGCAATTTTCTATGAGACCATTGTAAGATTCTCATAGGAGAAGCTAATTTTATTTTTATATAATCAAATTCTTTTTCAGAGCGTACCATATTAAATTTTTAAAATGAAATATTGTTTATATTTGATGTATGAGAAAATGTTTTTAGCAGTGGGTTATATCTTTCAATTAAATTTAATTCAATTTCATAAGATTCATTTGAACTAAATTCATCGATCCGATATGTACTTAAATCTAAGCCAATTGAACGTAATTCTTGAACTAAAACTTTAAATGATTCTGGTACACCAGACGTTGGTATTGGTTGACCTTTAATTATAGAATTTAAGGTTTCATTTCTCCCTTGCATATCATCAGATTTAATTGTTAAGAGTTCTTTTAATGTAAAAGATGCACCAAACCCTTCTAATGCCCAAACTTCCATTTCACCAAATCTTTGACCTCCGTGTTGAGCTTTTCCACCTAAAGGTTGTTGAGTGACTAGTGAATAAGGACCAGTTGCTCTTGAATGCATTTTATCATCAACTAAATGTATTAATTTCAACATATATGCATTACCAACAGTGATAGGGTTATCAAATTCTTTACCGGTTCTTCCGTCAAGAAGAACCATTTTTCCTGGAGAATAGGGATTGAAAAGCCAGGCTTCATCAGTTTCAATTGAGGCTTGTCGCAATTTTTTATTAATTAAAATTCTTGAAACTTCTGATCCATACATTTCATCAAATGGTAGTATTTTAAAACGACGATTAAGTTTATGACCTGCTAATCCTAATAAACATTCGTATAATTGCCCTACATTCATTCGAGATGGAACTCCTAACGGATTTAAAATAATATCAATAGGTGTACCATCTGGAAGAAAAGGCATATCTTGACGAGGTAAAATACGAGAAATTATTCCTTTATTTCCATGACGACCAGCAATCTTATCTCCTACTTGAATTTTTCTTATCTGTGCTATAAAAATTTGAATTTTTTCAAATTTATATGCTAGTTTTGTACGTCGGTTAAAAGTTAAAGTTTCTATAACTCTTCCGTATTCTCCTTCAGGCATTCGAAATGATGTATCACGAACTCCTTTTGCTTTTGCTCCAAAAATTGCTCTAAGTAATTTTGATTCTGGCAATTGTTCAGAGTCATCTTTAGGGATGATTTTTCCTACTAAAATATCCCCTGGTTTTACAAATGTTCCAATTGTAACAATCCCATCTTCATTTAAATTTTGAACATCCGAAATACTTAAATTTGGAATATTGTTAGTTGTTTGTTCAGACATTTCGGCTGTTCGGTCAATCTCAATTTCATACCTTTCAATATGAATAGATGTAAAAATATCTTCGTAAACTAAACGCTCATTGATTAAAATGGCATCTTCAAAATTATAACCTTGCCATGGCATATAACCTACTAAGACATTTTGTCCTAAAGAGAGTTCACTACTTATTATCCCTGGTCCATCTGTCAACATTTGACCAGATTTAATTTTCTCACCCTCCCATACTATGGGTCGATGATTAATACAAGTTTCCTGATTTGATCGTTGATATTTTTGTAAATCATATTTATAGTGTCGTCCGGAATTTTCACGGATAATTATTTTATTTGCTGTTACTGATTCAACAATTCCATCACGTTGGGCATTTATTACCATCCCAGAATCTAATGCAATTTGATTTTCTAAACCTGTACCAACAATTGGTTTTTGGGGTAATAATAATGGAACTGATTGTCGTTGCATATTAGAACCCATTAGAGCGCGGTTAGCGTCATCATGTTCAAAAAATGGAATTAAAGATGCAGCAACAGAAACAACTTGAATTGGAGAAACAGCAATGAAATCTATCTCTGAAGGCGTAACAGTTAAAAAATCTTGCTTATAACGTACAGGAATTAAATTCTTTGTTAAATAATTATTTTCATTGGTAGAGATGTCAGCGGGTGCAATTTTATAAAAATCTTCAATATCAGCTGTTAAGTAAATAGGATTTCCTGTTTTAATAACTTTTCCATTAATAACTCTCCAAAAAGGTGTTTCTAAAAAACCAGATTCATTAACTCTGGCACATGTTGTTAATGAAGCAATTAATCCTACATTTTGCCCTTCAGGTGTTTCGATAGGACAAATCCGCCCGTAATGGCTTGGATGAATATCTCGAACAGCAAAACTGATGCGATCTCGGTCAAATCCTCCAGGTCCTAATCCACTAATTCTTCGTCTATGGGTCAATGAAGATAATGGATTTGTTTGGTCCATATATTGGGATAACTGACTTGCTCCAAAAAACTCTCTAATAGTTGCCCCGACTATATTAAAACTCGATAACTGACTTGAATAAGTTTTATTTGTTTGACTTCGGAGTTTCCGCAATAATCTTTGGAACCCGATACGGAATAAGTTTTGTAATAATTCTCCTACTGAACGAACTCGTCGGTTTTTTAAATGATCAATGTCGTCACTAATTTGTTTAGAAGTAGACAGAGTTATCAATTTATCAATTATTGCAAAAACATCTTCATACGTAATTGTTGTAATTCGTTTTGATAATTTGATATTTAATCTATTATTTAATTTGGAACGACCAATTTTTCCTAGACGATAATAAGATGGATCAAAAATCCTAGAAAACTCTGAAATATTTTTATAATAATTTTTGTTTAAATTAAAACGTAATAGTTTGTTTGGTTGATAAATTGAATGAGTTAAAATTGGTTTATTGAAATAGAAAAATTCAGAATTTTGTAAGTTTTGACAAATTTCTAAATCCGTGACACCCATTTCTTTTAATAAATGGATAATCGGTTTTTGTGTGACTTTATCCAGTTGAATAATAATCTCATCTTCTTGATTTTTTATCGGATATTTCGAAATATTAATTTTCGTATTTTTTTGAAAACCAAATCTAATCCATGATCCATATTCAGGAATTAAAGTTGCAGTATATAACTCTTTTTCTTCGTATTTTTCTTTATAAATATCTTTTATTAAATGGTCATCTTTATACTGAATAATTTTAGATTTTGTTTTTAAATATTTTGTTTTATTTTTGAAAATTTTTGTTTGGGATTGGCTCCGTCTTTTCTCTTTTTCTTTTTTAGTAAAATTATATTTAAATTTAATTAGTTCTTTAAAACTATTAGTAAAGTAAAGATTAGATTGTATTTTAGGGTTATTAATGATTACATTAATTTTTGGTAAAATATTCAATTTTAAGAAATTAAAATTATTAATTTGCGTAAAATTATCTAAATCTCGAAGTAGAAAACTAAGTAATTCCAAATTAATATTGAGGTTTAATATTGTCTCTGATTTTTGAAATGTTTTATTGTATAATTTTTTAATTTGTTTAACTTCGTTTAATAGTCTTTTATTGTCATTATTGTTAATTCTTTTTTTCAAAATTTTATATTTTGCAACTGTTTTTGTTAATAAATTAAAACAATTAACTGTTAAAAAAATTCTCTGTTGGTTATTAGATAATATAAAATCTTCACTATATGCTAGCCATTTTAAAAAAATCCTGATTCGTTTTATTTTTGTGGATAGATTCTGTATCTTAAATAAACTTTTATAAATCTTAAAATATTCGATAAATGAAGAGGTAAATTTAATTTCAGAATCTTTTAGTTGTTTAAATGAGTAGATATTAATTGTTTCTCCTAACCAACTCCAATTTTCTTTATTTCTATTCTTTTTTTTAATTGGTGGCTTTAGAAAATATAATCGACTTTCGGTAGGTAAAATTTCGCTTGGTGGCGTAAAACTTTTTAATTTCCCGATTTCACTCGAGATTTTTTTAATTTTTTTATTATTCTTTTTTTGGTGTTTATTTTTTTCAAAATATACACCCGGACTTCGAATAATTTGACTTACAATGACACGTTCACACCCATTAATAACAAAAGTTGCAGCACTTGTCATCAATGGTAAATTAATTATAGGGAATTTACTATGATATTTTATAATATTTGTTTTTTTATTTCGAACTTCTAGTGGAATAACAAGTTGTGCAGAATAATTTGCTGTATATTTCTTAGCTCGAACTATATTATAAATAGGTTTTACTAATGTATATTCGTGACCAAATAAAACATATTCTGTATTTTGACTAAAATCATAAATTCTTGAAAAAGTATTTAATTCTTCATTTAGTCCTTCTGCAATAAACCAACAGAAACTTACCCGTTGCATCTCAATAAAATCAGGTAAAGCAGTTGTGTAATTCATCATATAGTAGTTTAAAAGTTTTATTAGTAATTTATTTTAAATTTAATAATTACTAGGTTTTATTATGGATAATAATTTTGTAAAATAAATGAAGATTTTAACTTTGTTAGTTTTTTTAATTGAAAAAGGTATTAATATCTATTTCTAAAGTGTGAGATTATGAAAAATAAATAGCTATTTATTTTACGAAAAAAATTCAATTCAATTGTATATTGGTAGTACTTAGTTTTTTACTAATAAATAGTTAAGAATTTTGATGCTTAAATTTTTTGTAGATTATGGCTGTTATAATAAAAACTATTTTTAACTGCCATTTAATGCTAAGCTCAATATGGAAAAGGAAATTTTATTAATTGGGAAAATTAATAAATCTTTAAACTTTAAAATAATTAAATTACAAATAAGTTATTTCAAAGTTTAAATAATGTTTTAAAAAATTATGCAGTTTTCAATAAAGCAGCTAATTTAGCTTTTTTTCGTGCGGCTGTATTTTTATGATAAACATTTTTTTTTAAACCTTTATCAATTAGGCTGTAAATAGAATTTAGTAGGAGTTGTACTTTTTCTTTATCAGTAATATCTTGTGAAGCTTTATAAATTTCTAGGTCTTTTAAAAATCTTTTAGTTAATGTGCTGACTGAACTTTTATAAAAACGGTTTTGAAGATTATTTCGTTTATTTATTAATATGCGTTTTTTTGCTGATTTGTTATTCGCCATAAATAGAATTTAAATGTATATAAGTCAGTATTTATAGTATATTTCTGCCTAGTAAAATATAATATATTTAAGAAAAAATGGGAAGTTTTTATACGTAATATTTTAATATTTCGAATATTTTTTAAATCAGACACTAAACCCTTGATAAGATACAAATATTTAGGCAATATAGTAAAGTAAAAATACTATTACAAAATCATTATATTATAGGAATTGATATGGCAAAAAATAAAGGTACTAGAATATTAATTACTTTAGAATGTACCGAATGTAGAACAAATACAAATAAACGGTCTACTGGTGTTTCAAGATATTTAACGCAAAAAAACCGTCGTAATAACCCACAACGAATGGAACTCAAAAAATATTGTCCACATTGTAATAAACCAACTATTCATAAAGAAATTAAATAAAAATATGTTAGCACAAAAACAAAAATTAGCGCCTATTGGAATTAATCAAAAAATTGATTATAAAGACATTGATTTATTAAAATTATTTATCACAGAACAAGGCAAAATTCTTCCACGCCGAGCAACAGGAGTAACTGTGCAGCAACAACGTCAAATTGCAAAAGCTATTAAAAGAGCACGAATTTTATCTTTATTACCTTATGTAGCTTCCAATGAACTTTAATTTCTTTTTACAAGTTAAAGTTTATTAAGATGAGTAAGGAGGAATTTTAGCTTATGGGTGTAAGGAATTTTATTGATCGTGTATTTACAGTTATCTCAGATCTTATTTTAAAACTTTTACCAGCGAGTAAACAAGAAAAACAAGCTTTTGCCTATTATAAAGCTGGGATGGCGGCTCAAGCAGAAGGTGATTATGCTGAAGCATTAGAAAATTATTATGAATCATTATATTTAGATGAAGATCAATATGATAGAAGTTATACCTTATATAATATTGGTTTAATTTATGGTAAAAATGAAAACTATCCTCGTGCATTAGAATATTACCACCAAGCTGTTTCTTTAAATTCTAATTTACCGCAAGCTTTAAATAATATTGCCGCAATTTACCACAGACAAGGGTTATTAGCATTAGAAATGGCTTCTCAAGATTATGATTCTGCAATGGAAATTTCGGAAGAATATGAATATATTGAATTAGCAAAAGGGTTGTTTGATAAAGCTGCAGAATATTGGTACCAAGCTCTTAAATTAGCACCAGACAATTACCCACGAGCACGGAATTGGTTAAGAATAACTGGTAGGGCTAAATCTTTGGATTCTTTTTAAAAAGTCTTAAAATGTGAAACTATTTTATTCAAAAATTCCCATTATTTTGGTGTACAATGGTAAATAGTTAATAAATTTTAAATTTGTTATTCTTTTGAATAATCTGTTGAATTCTGAAAGTATGTTTATTTTTAAATATTTAAAATATTTTAAATCAAAATGGTAGAAACTACAAATAAAGGTTACGTTTGTCAAATTATTGGTCCAGTATTAGATATTGAATTTCCAAGTGGAAACTTACCTCCAATTTACAGTGCACTTAAAATCGAAACTGCAGATGGAATCGGGAATATTGTTGAAGTTCAACAATTATTAGGTGATAACAAAGTACGTGCAGTATCAATGCGCTCAACAGATGGTTTAAAACGTGGTGTTGAAGCTGTTGATTTAGGTAGTCCAATTACTGTTCCGGTTGGTACTCCAACCTTAGGCCGAATTTTCAATGTAATTGGTGAGCCTGTAGATGAGCAAGGTGATGTTTCTTTAGATGAGACTTTACCAATTCATCGTGATGCTCCTGCCTTTACTGAATTAGAAACAAAACCATCAATTTTTGAAACTGGTATTAAAGTTGTAGATCTATTAGCACCTTACCGTCGTGGTGGTAAAATTGGTTTATTTGGTGGTGCTGGTGTAGGGAAAACAGTATTAATTATGGAATTAATTAATAACATTGCTAAAGCACATGGTGGTGTATCAGTTTTCGGTGGTGTAGGTGAACGAACACGTGAAGGTAATGATTTATACGAAGAAATGAAAGAATCAGGTGTAATTAATGCTACTAATTTCCCTGAATCAAAAGTAGCGTTAGTATATGGTCAAATGAATGAGCCTCCTGGGGCACGTATGCGTGTAGGTTTAACTGCGTTAACAATGGCTGAATATTTCCGAGATGTAAATAAACAAGATGTTTTATTATTTATCGATAATATTTTCCGTTTCACACAAGCTGGTTCTGAAGTATCTGCGTTATTAGGTCGTATGCCATCAGCTGTAGGGTATCAACCTACGTTAGCTACAGAAATGGGTGCATTACAAGAACGTATTACTTCAACAACTCAAGGTTCAATTACTTCAATTCAAGCAGTTTATGTACCTGCCGATGATTTAACTGATCCGGCTCCAGCGACAACATTTGCTCACTTAGATGCAACAACAGTATTATCACGTAATTTAGCAGCAAAAGGTATTTATCCGGCTGTAGATCCATTAGATTCTACATCAACAATGCTACAAATTGGAATTGTTAGTGATGAACATTATGAACTTGCAGAAACTGTAAAAGAAACATTACAACGTTATAAAGAATTACAAGATATTATTGCCATTTTAGGTATTGATGAATTATCTGAAGAAGATCGGATGACTGTTGCTCGTGCTCGTAAAGTTGAACGTTTCTTATCTCAACCTTTCTTTGTAGCTGAAATTTTTACTGGTTCTCCAGGGAAATATGTAAGTTTAGAAGATACAATTAAAGGGTTTAACATGATTTTAAAAGGTGAATTAGATGATTTACCAGAACAATCATTCTATCTTGTAGGAAACGTTGATGAAGCAATTTCAAAAGCAGAAACTCTAAAATAAGGAGTAATTAATATATGGTTATGAACATTCGCGTTCTAACTCCGGATAGAGTTATTTGTTCTACAACAGCAGATGAAGTTATTTTGCCTGGCTTAACTGGTCAAGTTGGTGTGTTAGATGGGCATGCAACTTTAATTACAGCTCTAGATACAGGTTTACTTAGGATTAAATTAGCTGATAAATGGACACCCATTATTTTATGTGGTGGTTTAGCAGAAATTGATCGTAATCGTGTTACAGTTCTTGTGAATGACGTAGAAGAACTTGTTTCTGTAGAACTAAATGAAGCGACTAAAGAGTTAGAAAAAGCTACATCAGCAATTGAAAAAGCTGAAACAAGTAAAGCAAGACTGGATGCTTCAGTTGAATTAAAAAAAGCTACAGCACGGCTTGAAGGTATAAATTATTTATCATAAAATATAATATCAGTAAAATTTTTTTACTGATATTAGAATTCGAGTTAAAAATAAGATACCATATTTTTACTTAACAGATACTATAAAAAACAAAAGATCTATAAACTAACTTTATGGTAACAAACTCTGATTTTAATTTTACAAATAATGAAGCAGTAATTTTAGAATTACCATTTTCAGAACATATTGAAGAACTGAGACAGAGGCTATTTCATATATTTTGGATAATTTTATTTTTAACGTGTACAGCGTTTATTGAAGTTAAACTTTTAGTTAAAATATTAGAACTGCCAGTTGACAATGTGAAGTTCTTTCAACTATCACCGGGTGAATATTTTGTTTCAACTGTAAAAATTTCTTTTTATACAGGTTTACTTTTTGGAAGCCCCTTTGCAATTGGACAAATTATATTATTTTTATTGCCGGGTCTAACTAAAAAAGAAACAAAAGTTATTTTACCTTTATTGTTGAGTTCTTTATGTCTATTTGGTTTAGGTTTACTTTTTTCTTACTATGCTTTAATTCCTGCAGCTTTAAATTTTTTTTTAAATTATAGTGACGAAGTTATTGAACCTCTTTGGTCATTTGACCAGTACTTCGAGTTTATACTTGTTCTTTTCTATAGTACAGGTTTAGCTTTTCAAATCCCAATTATACAAATTTTACTAGGATTACTGAATTTTGTTTCAGCCCAACAAATGTTAGGTGCATGGCGATATGTAATTCTTATCTCAACAATCATTGGAGCAGTTTTAACGCCTTCTACTGATCCTCTTACACAATTATTGCTTTCATTTGCAATATTATTACTTTATTTTTCAGGCGTAGGTATCCTGTTTTTAATAAAAAATTAATTTATATATACTTAAAAAGTATTTAATTCATGGCAACTAACAAGTTTTTTAAAAGTCTTTTATTTACTTTCACTATTGCTATCAGTTTATTTGGTTTTTCTGTAGAAAATTCATTTGCATATCCTGTATTTGCTCAGCAAGGATATGCAAATCCACGTGCAGCAAATGGTAAATTAGCTTGTGCTAATTGTCATTTAAATCAAAAAGCTATTGAAATTGAAGCACCACAAGGTGTACTTCCTAATTCTGTATTTGAAGTTGAAATAAAAGTACCATACGATGTAAATCGTCAACAAATTAGTGCTGATGGTAAACCAGCCGATTTAAATGTTGGTGGAATTCTTGTTTTACCTAATGGATTTAAATTAGCTTCTAAAAAGCAAATTTCTCCAGAAGTTAAAGCAAAAAATAAAGGTGTATTTATTTCACCATATAGTACAGAGCTTGATAATATTTTAGTTGTAGGTCCAATTCTCGGTAAAACACATCAAGAACTTATATTTCCTGTTGTAGCACCAGACCCCGACAAAGACTCAAATGTTAAATATTTAACATATCCATTCTATGCTGGTGGTAACCGTGGTCGTGGTCAAGTTTATCCAACTGGTGAGAAAAGTAATATAAATGCTTTTGGGGCAAGCCAAGCTGGTCAAATTACTGAAATTACATCTACTGAAAAAGGTGAATCAAAAATTACAATTGTTAACTCTGATGGTGTAACAACTTCTCAAACTCTTTCAGCTGGTTTACAATTACTTGTAAAGCAAGGTGATATAGTGAAAAATGACCAACCATTAAACATTGATCCAAATGTTGGTGGTTTTGGCCAAGAAGAATCTGAAATTGTATTGCAAAGTTCATCACGAGTTTTAGGCTATTTAGCTTTCTGCTTCTGTTTATTGTTAACGCAAATTCTTTTAGTTCTTAAAAAGAAACAATATGAAAAAGTTCAAGCTGCTGAACTTAATTTCTAATAGTTGTTATTCGATAGTTTACTCTCGAAGAAAATTTCTTTAAATTTTTAGTTTACATAAAGAAGAAAAAATTGATTTTAATAATACCTCAATATAAAAATTATTCAATTAATTAAGAACATTTATTCTTAACTCTTCTATTAAACTTAAACTTCAGAAATGACAAAATAATAATTGTCATTTCTGAAGTTTATTTTAAATGACGGAAGTTTTTTAATAATATTTTGTTTATTTTTTATTTCGGATATGATTCTCTTTAATTTAATTCATAAATATTTAAGAATGATTTTATAATTAATAAAAAAAATAATTTAAATTTATACCAAACCCTAATTTTAGAATTTGGCATAAATTTTAGTGATTACAATTGATTAAGTTTTATGTATAATTTGTTTAATCTTCAATTTCAAATATTTCTTTAAAGACTTTTGATACTTTATCTCCAGAATCAATTGATTCTAATGGATCTTTTCGTAAGCGATGGCGTAAACACAATGTAATGATACGTTCAATATCTTCTATTGTTACCTTTTCTCTGCCGTTGTACGCTGCGTGTGCTTTTGCTGCGCGGTTTGTTACAATATCACCCCTTAATCCATCTACATCTAACTGACTACAAACTTCAGATATTTTAACACGGAAATCATAATCAATTTGAACATTAGGTAATAATTTTTGAGCATCAACAATTTTTGTACGCAACTCTTGTTGTTGAGTTTCATAATTTTCCATCCAGACCATTGGAGTTTGGTCAAATGATGTCCGTTCTTCAACTACTTTTACACGCAAAATTGGATCTTTAACAGTACGAATTTCTGCATGCATACCAAATCGATCTAATAATTGTGGACGTAACTCGCCTTCTTCCGGATTACCTGATCCAACTAATACAAATCGAGCAGGGTGACGAATTGAAATGCCTTCTCGTTCAACAGTATTCCAACCAGAAGCTGCCGAATCTAGTAAAATATCAACTAAATGGTCATCTAATAAATTAACTTCATCAACATAAAGTAAGCCACGGTTAGCTTTTGCTAATAAACCTGGTTCAAAAGCTTTTACCCCTTCAGTTAATGCTTTTTCAATGTCAATTGTCCCACAAACACGATCTTCGGTTGCTCCTAAAGGTAAATCTACCATTGGAATTTTGATAAATTCTGTTTCTAATGTTTCACCATTTTGAACTGCTGTTTTTACCTCATTTCCCATTAAATCTAAATCTGATTTATGTGAATTAAAAGGATCATCTTTTACAACTTCAATTTCTGGAAGTAAGTCCGCAATGGCTCTAATTGTCGTAGATTTTCCTGTACCACGGTCTCCCATAATCATAACCCCACCAATTTTTGGGTCAATTACATTCAATTGTAAAGCCAATTTCATTTCTTCTTGGCCTACAATTGCAGTAAAAGGAAAAACAGGTGAAGAGAATTTTTTTAAATCTTGTGTTACCATAACTAGCAATTAAATATATAAATTTTTGATTAAAGTTTAAATTATTGGTAAAGTGTTGACCCTAAACGAATAGCTAAAACACTTGCCAATAAAGCAGACATTAACGCAATATAAACTTGAAAATCAGTAATCATAATATTATTTTTATATAAATTTCTAACGTAAATTGATTCTAAGGAATTAGAGCATTTTTTTTACTATTACCCTAACAAATTATATATAGATTATAGTTTAAATCTACAATTTAAATATAATTTGTTACTTTTTATAGTTTACCAACTTGACTTAGTAACTCCTGGTAATAAACATTGATGGGCCATTTCACGTAAAACATGGCGTGATATACCAAAATCTCGATAAAAACCTCGAGGGCGACCTGTTTTCCAACAACGGTTTCGAATACGAATTTTAGAACTATTTCTAGGTAAACGTTGAATTTTTGAATGAATTTCTAATTTTAAGTTAAAATCACTAGTGCTATTATATTCTTCTAATAACGCTTGACGTTTTGATTCATATTTTTTGGTTAGTTTAATTCGTTTTTTTTCTCTTTCAACCATACTTTTTTTTGCCATAAACTTCCTTAAATTTTTAAATGTATTTTAAGTTGGTATAAATATGAATAATAAAGCTAAAAATAAATGTTAGTTTTTAAGCTTTCTATATTTTAGACTAATTGTATATTTATACAGTTTATATAGCAATATTTAAAATCTAGAACTTATGAATCTCTATGAGTTAAAATATTGCTATTTCTTAGTATTTAAAAGTGCGAATTTTACTGAGCTAATTTTGAAATATAAGTTGAGTTTTTATTTGGTAATATTGTATAAGTACTTAATAATTCACGGAATTCATCTCCTTCCATTGTTTCAACATCTAATAATCGTTCAACAACTAAATCAATAATTACACGATTGTCTAAAATTATTTGAAGAGCTTTTTCTTCACAATAGTTAATAATTTTACATACTTCATCATCAATTCTGTCAGCAATACTTTCAGGATATTCTGATTCTTGATTCATTGTTGCACCTAAAAAAACTTGACCATTCGATTCATCTTCTAAAGCAATTGGCCCAATATTAGACATACCAAAACGGGTTACCATTTGACGTGCTAAATTAGTAACTTGTTGTAAATCACTGCTTGCACCAGTCGTAACTTCTGGATCACCAAAAATAATTTGTTCTGCTGCGCGACCACCTAATGTTCCTATAATTCGTGCTAATAAGGCTGAACGAGAAATTAAACTTTGATCTTCGTCTGGCGTAAACCAAGTTAAACCTTTGGCTGTTCCTCTTGGAGTAATTGAAATTTTTTCTACTTCATCATGTGATTGAAGTACGGTGCCTGTAATTGCATGGCCAACTTCATGGTAAGCAATTAATTTTTTGTTTTTACTATCTTCCATTGGAGTACCAGCAATACCTCCGATAACTCGATCAATCGCTTGATTAACTTCGTTTTTTGAAATGGTTGATTTTTTATAGCGTGTTGCTAAGATAGCAGCTTCATTTAATAAATTTGCTAAATCGGCACCTGAAAATCCTGGAGTTCGATTTGCTAATTGAACTAATGAAACATCTTCTCCTAACGGTTTGTTTTTGGCATGAACTTTTAAAATACTTATACGACCTAATCGATCAGGTAAATTAACTGTAACTTGTCGATCAAATCGTCCAGGCCGTAATAAGGCTGCATCTAAAATATCTACACGGTTTGTAGCACCAACAACAATTACACCTTTATTTTCTTTAAACCCATCCATCTCAGTTAACAATTGGTTTAGTGTTTGTTCGCGTTCATCATTTCCACCACCAACACCAGCACCACGTTCTCGTCCTACCGCATCAATTTCATCAATGAAAACAATACAAGGAGCATTTTCACCAGCTTTTTGGAATAAATCTCTTACTCTTGCTGCACCAATACCAATAAACATTTCAACAAATTCCGAACCCGCTACACTAAAGAATGGAACGTCTGCTTCATTTGCAATTGCTTTAGCTAATAATGTTTTTCCTGTTCCTGGAGGCCCAACTAATAAAATTCCTTTTGGAATTTTTGCGCCAACAACTGTATATTTTTCAGGTTCTTTTAAAAATGAAACAACTTCTTCAAATTCTGCTTTTGCTTCATCAACCCCGGCAATGTCACTAAAATTAATTCCTGTATCTGGCCGTTTCTCAAATCGTGCTGTTGATTTACCTAAACTTAATGGTGACTGACCTGAACCACCGCCAAAGTTTTCAGAATTTTGGAAGAAATAAACTAAACCAGCAATAAAAATTAATGGTAAGAGTAAATTACTTGCTATTGTAACAAACAGATTTTTTTGTTCTGCTGGGTGGGCATCAAAATCAATATTATATTCTTTTAATTTTTGTATTAATTGAGAAGCTCCTACTGGAATCTCAACCCGAATTGTTTGAGGGCGATTGCCTAATTCTGGGCTAGAAGCTTGAACTATAGCATTCCGACTATTATCGTATAAATCAACCTGTTTTACCCATCCCATCTCTAAATATTCCAAGAAACGTCCATATGTCATACGTGAACTTACAACATTTTGATTTAATTGGGCTTCATTTCTTATATTGTCTGGACTTTCAGGGGTTTGCATTTCAAATGTTTTGACATTTAAGTCAATAGTACTAATAAGAATTGCTCCTATTAGAGCTGCTCGTAAAATTTTTTGTCCCATTTCTTTATTGTAATTAATTTTTATATAAATATAACTTTACAATGAATTGTAACATATTCAAAATATTAAAAACAACAAAAATTTTATTTGCTTTTACTCTCATAATATTTTTAGAAAAATAATTTAAAAAAGTTTATATTTTAACTCTTGCTTTTTTATTTATTTAACAGTAATATATTATTATATTGTATATCATTTTTATTAGGTTCTATGTACTTTTAGATCGTATTTATATAGCTGGTGTAGCTCAACGGTAGAGCAACGGATTTGTAATCCGTAGGTTGGGGGTTCAAATCCCTTCACCAGCTTTTCTATAGTAAATTTAAATTATTATCTCTTTAGGTTGTGATAAGTTTTAGTTTTGGTAGATTTGAATTAATTAAATTTTCGTTTGCTTGTGTGCTGTTAACTTAATTCCTTACAGCCATCACTATTAAAATAGAAAAAAAACGTTTCACACTGCCGTTAAAAAAACATCAATATAGTAAACAAAAAAGTGGTAGAGGCTATTGTAGTTTTTCTTGTACTTTTTTCTAAAACAGGTATATTAAAATAAACTACTTAAATACGTAGTATCTAACAACTCTGTGACTACATATAAATACGGCTATGCCAAAAAAGAAGATAGTCGCAGTAAATATATTCTTACCTTCAGATAACTTAATATTAATATACCTAGCACAAAAACCGACAAGTGCATAATTTACAGCATTAATTGGGCTTATATTTATACGAATACTTATAACTCATCTAACTTACTTGAAAGCTCAGGAAGCAATTCAGTACTATTTCCATTAAAAACAAGTACTGGTAATAATGATAGTACAACGTTATATCCAGGTGCAAATGCACTAATTTAAAATATCCGTGCACTGAAATTAAATACTACCCCAGTACATTAAACATATACTCATAAGTGAAGGGATAATATAAACTTTGTTTTTTCATTAAATTAATAAAGTATTAGTAAATTGCTTTTTTACATGGGCAAACCTAGCCTCAGTAAGAATTCGAACTCTAATCCAAAAAGGGCACGTTAATCCTTGAATTTAGAAAACTCCGGAAGCCTGAGTTAATTTATAATTGATATAAATTTGTTGCTTTAGGCTGGGGTATAGTTCGGGGTTTTATCAGCGATAAGTAAACTATCTGAAGTAAACAATATAAGATTACCAATTAGCAAGACTATATTTCTTAGTGTATGCAAATCTGTTATGAGTACTGTAATAATTTTACTAAAAACACTTATTCTTAATATATTTCAGACTATTAGTAGATCATCGGATTAAAATCGCTTTACACTAACATTAGTATTCTTACTCTTTTAAGAAAAAAATCTCATATATAGAGTATTCCTTTATTGTACGTTCTAATATACGTAATTTATATACTATGTTAATGAATATTTAGTTATTAGGTTTAATTCATTTAGTTTAATTTTTATTTATGGAATATATTCGCTTTTAAGTTTTCGACTTTATAAACCAATCATATTTCGAATAATAATATATATACTTATAATAAAAGCTAAACTAAATACAATTAAAAACCAACGTAGTTTTGGTGTCTTAAATAAATTTCTAAAAGGCGTTAATATAATTAATATTAATCCTATTACACTACTAATAAAGAATCGGGGATATCGAACTATGTTAGTCCAAAAGTTATTCATATATACTAATTATTAAATATCTAACATACTACTAGATATTATATATAAAAAATTCTAAAATTTTAACTAATCTACTTTAAGCTAACTTAATATATCACAGTTAATAATCGAAATTAAGTTTATCCCTTTTAATGTTAGACAAACTTATTATTTATGAAATATAAATAATACATTTGTTTTTAGTATTTTAGATTTGTTTTTTCTTCTTCTTCCTATTAATATTAAAAGCCTTCAACAATCTTACGTTATTTGAAAAATATTCACATGAATGTTTACTAATATTATTCAAGAATTTAATATGCTTAATATTTCCATTTGGAACAATTCGATTTTTGATAACGGCATATTCCATCTGCAATATTAAGTTCATTCATAACAAGAATATTTCCCATCAAGCAAATCAATTATATCTTCAGCATTTTTTATACTAATTTTCGCTAGAAGAATCATAATCTGAGACAATGTTATAAAATCGATCTTGTATATGAACCAAGGTATGGGTTGGGATACACAGACTCTTAATGACAGTATATAGGATATATTAATGTTTCCATTACTAAGTCGGATACATTCTTTAAAAACATATTTCCAGCTACTGATAATTATTTTCTAGTCTTGGGCATGTAATAATATTCCCATAGCAGTTGATGGAACAACGTCTAAAGCTTAACGAGTTTTATTAACTAATGACATTAAGATAGTTCGTAATTGACTATCAAAATATTTTGTGACAAAATCAGTGTCACTAAGTATTTTAATGCGCAAAATTAATTTGGCTAGGCCAAACTTGACGGGAATTGGATGTGTTGATTGAAGAGTCTTAACAAGTATAGCAGCCCGTAATGGAAACTCTTCTTCGGGTAAAGAAATATATACTATGTTGATCTAAAAGTTATTCATATATAGATGTGCATAATCTCTGACCTAAGATTACATATTATATATATAAAAAATTTTCTAGTATTCTATCGAATAAAATGTTACTATATAATTATAGTATAAGGCTCTGTAGCTCAGTGGTTAGAGCAGGGGACTCATAAGCCCAAGGTCGTAGGTTCAAATCCCACCAGAGCCATCTACTATTCTAGTTTTATTAATTTAGGAGAAATGGCTGAGTGGTCGAAAGCAATAGATTGCTAATCTATCGTACAATTTTTTGTACCCAGGGTTCGAATCCCTGTTTCTCCTATTTTAAAAAACTGTAAATGTCTTGACATAAATCTTATTTATTAAGTATATTCAAGATTATAAAATAATTTTAGGGATTGTAGTTCAATTGGTTAGAGCACCGCCCTGTCACGGCGGACGTTGCGAGTTCGAGTCTCGTCAGTCCCGTTTTTTTATAATTAATATTTATAAATTTTTCTAAAAAAGCGTACTTTACTTTATGTTTATATCTATAAATTAAATATTTTTTAATAGTCGCTTTGTTATTTTTTTATTTTAATAGTTGGTTTAAGTAATTTCAGTTTGTTTTTATTAAATAAGTTATTGTGCAGAGGTTAACTTTTTATGTCCTCAATATAACCCACTTTCTTTATTTTCTATATTCTATAGAGGGTATTTTTAACTTTTTC
>Ga0213859_10000056_pt1:37500-40000 | contig 46989 bp, 47 predicted proteins | sample PICome_2_FD_160133 | JGI IMG/M metagenome (GOLD analysis project Ga0213859, IMG submission 160133) | Coastal seawater microbial communities near Pivers Island, North Carolina, United States - PICO304 | ecosystem: Environmental > Aquatic > Marine > Coastal | place: USA: North...
GATCCAAAATTAAGAGCAAAACTTGCTAAAGGCATGGGCCATAATTACTATGGTGAGCCAGCTTGGCCGAACGATTTATTATACCTTTTCCCAGTTTGTATTCTAGGAACATTTGCTTGTTGTATTGGACTAGCAGTAATGGCTCCTACACAAATGGGTGAACCAGCTGACCCATTTAATACTCCGTTAGAAATTTTACCTGAATGGTATTTCTTCCCAACGTTTAATTTATTACGTGTACTACCAAATAAATTATTAGGGGTTTTAGCAATGGCTGCAGTTCCTGCTGGATTAATTACAGTGCCATTTATTGAAAATGTAAATAAATTTCAAAATCCATTCCGTCGTCCAATTGCAAGTTTAGTTTTTATTGTTGGTTTTATTTTTGCTCTTTGGTTTGGTATCGGGGCATGTTTACCTATTGATAAAGCTGTTTCATTAGGTTATTGGTAAACGGTTTGTTTATATTAGAATTTTTTTGGTAGAAAATTTTTTCTACCAATATTTTTTATATTCCGTATTTTAAATTCTTTTAAAAAAGTCTTGACATCTTTATCAATCATTTTATAAGATTATTCTTGCATCGTGTTATGCAATATTAGAAACTTAAAATTATTATTAAAACAATAATTTTACTAATATAATATTTTATAATGATAAAATATGTTCATAAACAATTTACAATTTTGGTTAAGTAGTGTTTTATCTTTATTAATTAATATTGATCAAGAAACAATCCTTGATTTTTTAAATATTGATGGTCCTTTTAATACTGAAGGATATTCATACTTAGGTGAAGCTTCTCCCATTACAACACCGGTTTCTTTTGAAACTTTTAAATTAATAATACAATCTATTTGGGAACACTATCAACATGGTTTAGGTTTTGTTGATATTGAAAATATTGCACTTTTTATTTTAGTTATAAGATTTATTTTTTCTTTCTAAAACATATAATATTAAAACGGGATTTTTTATTACTTGCATTGGTTTAGGTGCAGGCTATTTATGGTATATGCACTTAAGGGATTTAGCATATTATTATATGCGAACTTTATGGATGTGTCCACTAACGCATAATCTTGCATATGATTTTAGTGAGATTTATTATCAACAACGAAGTGAGTTTTCAAAAGCTGGTACACGTTTTGATAGTGGTACAGTATATGGTCCCGTAATTCGAGCTTTTACAAGTATAACAAGTAATGATAATTATCGCTATGACCCAATATCAATGGTTTGGTCTTATCTACCAACCGATATTAAGTTTTTAAGTGATAAAATATATTATTTTATCACTTTAAAAGCTATCCCACAAACCTATCGATTTATAGATACACAGATAACTAATTTATCAGGTATGTTATGGTATACTTTCATAGTTAGGATAAATAAACGTTATTGCCCGTATTTATTAAGATGGCATTGGACTTTTTTAATTGGTTTAGACTTTGTCGAAAGACCTTTTATTTATGTTCAAGAGCGTTTAATATATTACTTAAATGAAATATTAATTCCCAATAGTTATTTTCGTGAAGCTGAATTAGTAACAAATCTTTTAATTACATTAGTGGCGGCCCAATATATATTTATTACGTTAGGTATGTTACATGCTTTATGTGGTCAATATTTTTATTTTCCATTTCTTACAGAAAATACAGAATTACATATTGGTTTAAGGCCTAAAGACAGTATTTATAGTGGCGGTCATACAATTTGGCAAAATAAAAGAGCCTATATGATAAGTCGACAAGCTTCTTCCAAGTTAAAAAAATATCGTTTTGGTACTATTAGATCTGCTTATAGTAGATTACCGAGATTTTGGTATGGTTGGCTAGGTCGTGGTACATTAGATGATCTTACAAATGAAGAATATGAACAATATTTAAAAAATAAGGATAATAGAGGCTCAATTCAAAAAGCGAAACGTCGAAACTCAAAAATTCGATGGGAATATCGTCAAGAAAGATTAAAAAACCGCTTCATTCAACTACTAGCAAAACTTGGAATTAAAATTACCGGCGTGAATAAAGGTGATAAAGGTGATGATCTTTATGAAGAGTTTAAAAAGTTTTCTAAAAAATAATTCACTTTATCTTAATTATATAAAGTAAATAAATTTTCTTATTTACTTTATATAAATTTTCTTATTTATAATTTATGTTTAAATTCTTATAATGATGAACCTAAGCCTGAATAAGACCCATAAATAAATAAAGCCAGCATTGTTATTACTGCGAAACCACCTACTAAACCTACAAGCCATAAAGGAATTCGACCAGTATTTGCCATATAAAAAACTCCTATTTAGAAAGATTAATTGAAGAAATAACTTGAAAATAATACCGATAAAACAAAAATTAATAGAAGTCCCCAAAAAAGAGAAGTTCTATTTAATTCTACGGCCTGTTTATTTGGATTTGGACCTGTCATAAAATTTACCTCGTATATGTTATGTAAATATTAATTTATCGTTGAATAAATTGCATAGCGGTAATAC
>Ga0213859_10000056_pt1:42500-46989 | contig 46989 bp, 47 predicted proteins | sample PICome_2_FD_160133 | JGI IMG/M metagenome (GOLD analysis project Ga0213859, IMG submission 160133) | Coastal seawater microbial communities near Pivers Island, North Carolina, United States - PICO304 | ecosystem: Environmental > Aquatic > Marine > Coastal | place: USA: North...
ATTGTTAACAATTGCAAAAATGATGTTAGAAGAACAACAATATCAATTAACACCTCAAGCTGAAATTGCGTTAACTGATTATATTACTCGCAGAAAACAAAAACCTTTATTTGCGAACGCTCGGAGTATTAAAAATGCATTAGATAGAGCTCGAATGCGTCAAGCAAACCGTATTTTTGATAGTCGAGGTCAAATATTAACTAAAAAAGAGTTAGTTAATATTGAAGCTGATGATATATTACAAAGTACAGTTTTTAATTAAAAAATTAAAAATTTTTAATTAAGAAATATAAATTGTTTAATATATAAATATGAGTTTATTAATTGTTGGGGGTACTGGTACTTTAGGCCGTCAAATTGTTTTACAGGCTTTAACTAAAGGATACCCAGTTAGATGTTTAGTCCGTAATTTTCGTAAAGCTAATTTTTTAAAAGAATGGGGCGCGGAATTAATCTATGGTGATTTAAGTATACCTGAAACAATTCCTCCATGTTTACAAGGTATTACTGCTGTTATTGATGCTTCAACAAGTCGACCCTCTGATTTAGATATGGTAAAAACCGTTGATTGGAATGGTAAATTAGCTTTAATTGAAGCGGCAAAAGCAGCAAAAGTTAAACGGTTTATATTTTGTTCCACACAAAATTTAGACCAGTTTTCAAATATTCCTTTAATGAAAATGAAACAAGGAATTGAAATTAAATTAAAAGAAGCACAAATTCCTTATACCATTTTCCGTTTAACAGGGTTTTATCAAGGTTTAATTGAACAATATGCGATCCCTATTTTAGAAAACTTACCTATTTGGGTAACAAATGAAAATACTTGTGTATCGTATATGGATACACAGGATATTGCAAAATTTTGTTTAAAAGCTTTGCAACTTCCTGATACTGAAAATAAAACCTTCTCTTTAGGGGGTCCAAAAGGCTGGGTTTCTTCGGAAATTATAAATTTATGTGAACAACTCGCAGGCCAATCAGCTAAAGTTAACCAAATTCCACTTTTCGCTTTAAAAATAATTACGAAAGTTTTAGGGTTCTTTGAGTGGGGGCAAAATATTAGTGATCGTTTAGCTTTTGTAGAAATTTTAAATGTTGAAAATGATTTTTCAAAATCAACGTTTGATTTATACAAAACGTTTAAAGTTAAATCAGACGAAATTAATCAATTAGATGATTATTTCTTAGAATATTTTATTCGCTTATTAAAACGGTTAAGAGATATTAATTTTGAAGATATTCAAAAACAAAAAAATCTAATCATTTAAAATTCATATAATTTGTATGAATTATGTTATTTTTACTGTAAAAGTTATTAAAAACTCAGGACAGAGTTTTTTTTCAGATGGAACATCTCTTACTGAATTGACAGTTCAATTACCACAAATTCGAAAAAATAATAGTAAAATAATACTACAAGTTTCAATTTGGGGAAAGCTTAGTTATGATGTTGCAAAATATTATCAACCTGATGATTATATTATAATTGAAGGCTATATCTCAATTCGGAATATAAATACAGAGCGTATTGTTAATTTGTTAGACAAACAAGTTGAAATTTCTGTTTTTAAACTTTATCCTTTACTTTTAAAATCGTAATAAATTAATAATTAAGATTTTTTATTCAATTAAATAAGTCATAATTATTATATTTTAGTATAATTAATATTATTAAAAACAGTTTTTAGGAAAAATTAAATGTTAACTTTAAAAATTTTAGTGTACACAACAGTTATCTTTTTTGTTTCTTTATTTATTTTTGGTTTCCTTTCAAGTGATCCTTCACGAAACCCTAATCGTCGTGACCTTGAATAACTAATAAAAAAACTTAGAGTGCAAACAATTAATACAAGAAATTTGCTCTCTAAGTTTTTATTAAAACTTGAGGTCTGAATTTAGAGAAACAAATATTTTATACATTCTATGAAAATATGTCGTTAAAAATATTTTTTATTTTATTTACTTTTAAATTGAATTTAATTATTTAAATAAAAAATGGTTTTTTATTTAAAACTAAATTAATATATATATTAGTAATTTTAATTTTTATGAAATTTTTTACTAAATTATATATTTTTAACTCCTTTGATTTCAAATGAAACGTGTCAATTTATTAACTTTATTGTTCGCTGTTTTAATTGCTTTAACTCCAAGTCAAGCATTAGCTGATATTGGTGGTTTAACAAAATGTAGTGAATCTCCTGCGTTTACGAAACGATTAAATGCAAGTGTAAAAAAATTAGAGCAACGAGCAAGTCAATATGAAGCAGATTCTCCACCAGCTTTAGCATTACAACAACAAATTGAGCGTACTCAAGCTCGGTTTGATAAATATTCTCGTTCAGAATTATTATGTGGCACAGATGGTTTACCTCATTTAATTGCAGATGGACGTTGGAGTCATGCCGCAGAGTTTATATTACCTGGGTTTGGGTTTATATATATTTCTGGTTGGATTGGATGGGTTGGACGTAAATATTTACGTGCTGTAAGTACAAGTGCTAATCCTAGTGAAAGTGAAATTATTATTAATGTTCCTTTAGCGCTAAAAATTATGACAACCGGTTATATTTGGCCAATTTCAGCATGGCAAGAATTAATCAGTAATGATTTAGTAGCAGTTAGTGAAGAAATAACTGTGTCACCTCGTTAATTTTATTAATTATTTAAGCTAAAATATTGGTTTTATTCATATGAACGATTTTCAAAAATATCTATCAACAGCTCCTGTTCTTTTAACATTATGGATGACATTTACTGCAGGATTTATTATTGAAATAAATCGCTTTTTCCCTGATATGTTAGGGTTATATTTTTAAATTTTAAATAAGTTTAAAAATTAATTGTTCGATTATTGAATTATAAAATAATCGAACAAATTTTTATATGGTACTTGATATAATTTCTTATAGAAATAGACAGGCGCAGAATCAAGCGAGTTTGAAGTTTTACATCGGGATAGTAGGATTTGAACCTACGGCACCCTGCTCCCAAAGCAGGTACTCTACCAAACTGAGCTATATCCCGTTATCAATGTAATGACCAAAAAAACTATAGCATACATTCAAAAATTTGTTAAGTAATTAAAATTTAACAGATTTTGTACGTGGAATAGACAAATTACATATCTGCATTGCTAACAGCCGTTATGTCTTATTGTTTTTTTAATTTATCAATTTAAAAATATCTGTATTATCATTATTTATATTATTTTATTATCTAATAATGTAATTAAAAAGTACTAATAATTAGCTTTTATAATCTTATATAACGTCTATCATATGATATAATATTTTTTTGTAAAAATTTGTATTTTTTTTAAATTGATGTATAGTGTATTTAAAAACAATATTAAGGGAGAAATTTAATGCGAATAGGAGTATCTATAATGATTGGTGCCTTAGTTGGCTTATCGCCACTTGGTGGGTCTAAAATAGCTAAATTTCTTTACCTTCTAACAGGAGGATAGAAATATGTGGACTGTAATTACGAAAATATTTTCTTTTGGATCTACGGCATTCTCAGCTATACCGACTAGTCAATTGTTCTATAAAAGTGGAAAACTCGTAAATTCAACTAATCCCGATATCACACTAAGGGTAGTTGAGTGCTGCTCGCCGCCCCCCACTACGATTGACATCTCAATGTCTTAGCATCGTAACTCTGGTAAGAGCATCATTGGCATCCCTTAATCCCACTACAATTGACTGCACGGTTTCTTTGCTTAGCGGTTTATATTTTAAGTGTCTTGAACAAATTTATATATATATATATTAAAATTCTGTTAAGTTATTAAACTTTAACAGAATTTTTTACGTTGAATAGACAAACTACCCACCGGCATCCCTTACTGTTTTTCTACTTTATCAATTTAAAGGAGTTAACGTTGACGTTAATTCTTTAAATAATTTCTTCTATAATTTGCCTAGCAGTCGCTAGAGTTAGGGTAGTTGATAGAATGCTAGTAGTTACCCCAAAATAAATGCACATCCTAAGTTGTAGAGCGAAAATGGTACATTTAACCGTATACTTAATATTCGCATGAAGGCATGCTTCAACGAGTAATCTCGAAGCGCTCAAGGTCGTATAAAACGGATTAGTATTATTCGTGAGCTTCATGGCACTATCACCTAGCCCATTCGTAGCCATTGCTAGCGACCCTTTTTTAACGATTTCTTTTACGATTACATTCATATCTTACACTCCTATCCAGCTTAAGGTATCTAGTAAAAGTCTAACAATTTGGCTTGAATTTTTAGTCAGATAGGCCGACCCGATACCAAGTGTGATGGCAACCATTTTTAACATAATAGATATTCCTTTTTATAAATGAAAAAAATGATAAAATATAGTCATATCATAATTTATTTTTCAAGACTTGACAACTATTATAAACTATTTTATATAATATTATAGCAAAATAAACAAATTAATTTAATAAAATAATGGTTTTTAATAACCGTATCAAAGAAGTACAAAAACTAGT
>Ga0213859_10000057_pt1 | contig 46768 bp, 72 predicted proteins | sample PICome_2_FD_160133 | JGI IMG/M metagenome (GOLD analysis project Ga0213859, IMG submission 160133) | Coastal seawater microbial communities near Pivers Island, North Carolina, United States - PICO304 | ecosystem: Environmental > Aquatic > Marine > Coastal | place: USA: North Carolina...
AAATTTATTAGGAACCTAGAAAGCAGAATCTATGCACAGCTATCTAAACAATTAGTTGAATCAATGTTTAGTAATGATGAAGCTTCAAGCTTTGGGTCATTTACACTTGAAGGAAGTGTTATTACATGGGAGGTAATAACTAACGCAGACGGAACTGATGTTATTAAAATGACAATTGTTGATACCGAAGGAACAACAACAGTTATAGAAATTCCAGTCGGAACAGGAAACTTTGGACAAGACCCTGATGCGGGAACTGGTGGTGGAGATGGTTAAGTATTTACTTGCACTAACCCTTCTAATAAGTGGCTGTGCATCAGTCCCAAAGTTTACGGAAACACCCCAAGATTGTAGAAACTGGGAACAAGGTGTCCGAAAGGATATGGCAACTGGAATAAAGAAACCAGTCACAAGAGATTATATTTGTGTAGAGTTTCCCGAAGTTGTTAAATTACCTTCATACGTAGAACTTTTAAATCTTCCCCCTGCTGAAGAAAAACCTATTGTTGCAGTATATAACTTCAATGATAAAACTGGTCAGAGAAAAGCAAGGGAAGGTATTGCAGATTTCTCTACTGCAGTCACCCAAGGTGGTGTCGAAATGGTTATCGATGCACTTAAGACTGCTGGTGGTGGAACATGGTTTAGAGTTGTAGAACGAAATGGAATCGATGCGTTAGTCAGAGAAAGACAGATTATTCGTTCTGCAAGACAAGATTTTGCGAAAGCAACGGACACTGAGGCAAAAGGTGTCCAACCCTTACTATTTGCTGGAATTATAATTGAAGGTGGAATAGTAGGATATGATACTAATATCCAAACTGGAGGCTCAGGCGCAAGAACCCTCGGAATAGGATATAGTCAACAATATCGTCAAGATGTTGTGACCATTTCAATGAGAGCAGTTAGTGTTCTTACTGGAGAGGTATTACTTAATGTGCAAACTCGGAAATCAATACTATCCGTGGGTGGTGGTGCAGACTTATTTAAGTTTGTAGAACAAGGAACCCAACTAGTAGAGATTGAAGACGGAGTGGGAAATAATGAATCAGTGACTTATGCAGTGAGAACTGCTATAGAAGCTGCAGTGTTAGAATTAGTTTACCAAGGACACGATAGAGGTTTTTGGAAAATAACAGATGGACATCGTCACCCTCATCAAGCAGATGGGACTAACGAACTCCATGATTTAAATACAGAGGAAAACGAAAATGAATAAACTTATTAGTTTTTGCTTAATTGCAATAATGTCGACACCAATTCTTTTCGCACAATCCACTGATGATAACGAGATTAAGATTACCCAAACAGGTGATACTTTAGACTTGTATATAGACCAAATTGGATTTGGTAATAAGATAGGTTCTGATGCAACTGCTACAGGAGCTATGACTATTACTGGTGCAACTTTGGACTTTGATTTGGATTTTATAGGAAATTCAAATACTCTGTTCGGTTCTGTTGAAGCAGACAGTTCAGTATATAAACTAGACTTTACTGGTGATTCAAACAGTATAGACTGGTTAATCGGAGATGTAGGAAGTGCAGATTCATCGGACATTAACTTTGATGTCACTGGAAGTAGTAATACTTTTGACCTTGACCAAGGTAGTGTGTATAGTGCAGAGAGACTTAATTCAGACTTAATACTAATCGGTAGTTCGAATGTTTTTGATATTGATTGGGAAAGTGATGACTTAACTTGGGACTTTGAAGTCACGGGTTCAAGTAATAATATTAACACACTTCAGTCAGACGGGGAACAATCTTTGGTTGTTGACCTAGACGGAGATAGTGCAGATATGGATATTACACAAATTAGTGGAACATGTTCGCCGTCAAACGCTTCATGTGCAACACCTAATGCACTAATTACATTGGATATTACAAGTGATAATGCAACAATCCAAATTACTCAAAAAGATTCATCTAGCGATAGTAATTAATCTTATGTTTATCAGTGGGGTTGCATTCAGTGACCCCATTGGTGATATCGTAGAGTCAATTGGACTCGGAAAAATTACACGTCAAAATACAGATTTCATATCACCTGAAATAGGTTATGATATTGAATTGTATGACGTTGCAGAAACAGTAAATGGGAGAATGAAGATTGAGTTCTTAGACGAAGAAGAACTTGACTTAATCGAACATACAATTGTATACATTGACGAAGTGTATTACGACCCCGACCCTTCTAAATCAAAAATGGCTATGAGAATGGTGCAAGGAACGGCACGATTTGCTTCAGGTAAGGGAAACAAAATAAAGAAAGCAAACATAGACATATCAACTCCAACTGCTCAGATAGCAATTAATGGAACAGATTTCACAACAACTATTGACGAACTAGGAAGAACACTTGTTATACTTTTGCCTGACGAAGACGGAATAACACCTTCAGGTGAGATTAGAGTATATAACGAAGGTGGAGAAACTATACTGAATAAGGCATATCAAGCAACAATGGTATCAAGTTTAGACCAACCACCAACTCAATCAGTAGTAATAAACAATTTAACAGTTAATCTCATTGACAATATGTTTATTGTTAACCCACCACAAGAAGTAAAACAAGCAGTAGAGGAACAGGCTTCAGATGACCTTGATGAAGACCAAGGTGTTCTTGATGTTGATTTTCTAGAATTCAATGAATTAGAAAAAGATATAGATGATTATACAGATGAGAATTATGATGCAAGAGGAAGTAGACTAGATATAGATTTTCTAGATGTAGACTTCCTTACAGATTTATTAGACATAGTAGAAGCATTAGAAAAGACAACTGTAAGTCTTGGTGATGCACAAAAAGGACAAACAGGTGATTATGACCTAAAGGGTGCAACACTTGGATTCAACAAAGATTCACAATTTAACGTATTTGTAGAAGATGGAAACTTATATCTGTATAGAAATGTGAATGGTGTTATTGAAATAACCATTGCATCAGGTGGTTCAGGTTTCATAGACACTAGGGTAGAAGGTTGGGAAGGTATAATTGAGTTCGGAAACGGAGACCCCAGCATACGTATCTTTATCAATCAATCTAACTAAATAATACATAGGAGGCAACTTATGGATACTTTAATAAAAGTCTTTAAGTGGCATGAGAGAAGAACCGAATGGTGGTTAAACGAATTCGGTATGACTCAATATCAAGCTATGTGGTTTGCATGGTGTAAAGGTATATTAACAATATTAATATTACAATGGATATTTTAAAGAAAACATTTCTTATCATAGGGATTTCTATAATCCCTATGTTTTCTTATGCAGACGATAATCACGTTCATGTAGAACAAGTCAATGGTGGTGACAATGCAGATTTATCAATTGACCAAATAGGTTATAATAACCTTGCACGTTTTTCTTTTGACCACCAAAATAATACAATAGACCTTTTACAATCAGGAAACAATTTGTATATTGGTTGGACTGATACATGGGGTTCGGGTAAAAGTTGGGGTGGTGATTTAGACGGATATAATAATGAATTAGAAGTTAGACAAAAATGTTCTGTCACAAGTTGTAATGATAATGATTTTGGATTTCATATATGGGGTAATTACAACCAAGTTGTTTTTGGTCAAGGATATGAAATCAACAACTCACTTACACCTACTTGGAGTTATGACGGAACGGAGCCTGGTGGAAACTATGTAAGATTAGATATTCATGGTGACTACAATGACTTTAAAGGAAGTCAGAAACAAGATTCAGATTCAATAAGTCATTCAATGACTTGGAACATTTATGGTGATTACAATGACGTATTTTCAAAACAATTGCAGAATGGTGATAAGACACTTACTGGAACAATTAACAACGATTACAATGAAGTTAGTGTAATTCAGAAAAAGACTGGAGCTCACACTGCAACAATAACACTAGACGGAACATACGGAACAGATTTAACCTTAGTTCAAACAGGTGATACTGCACAATCATATACACTATCTCAAACATGTAATACAATAGGTGGTTGCACTTTAAACGTCACTCAAGGTAATTAATGTATTCGTGGAAAACAGTTGTAATAACCATAGGGTTATTATTCGGTCTTAAGATATGGAATCCCTATTTCATAGAAAATATATCATGGTCTTATTTTGATTATCTACACCAATCTCAGGAAGTAGTTCAGGTAGACAATATTGTCTTAGTAGATATAGACGAATCTTCACTTGAAGTGTATGGTCAGTATCCTTGGCCAAGGTCTATTTACAGGGATTTAATGCTTGACACTTCATACACTAATACACATGTTTTCACTCAACTCTTTAAAGAACCTGATAGGTTTCAGGGTGATGAGGCATTTGCAGAAGGTTTAGTTAACCGATTATCGATTCTATCTTCTGCACCAACAATTCAAAAAGATACTGGTTCTGCACCTTTTGTAAGAACTAGTGTTTTCGGTGGAGGAAATATAGAAGACCATATATGGAGTTTTTCAGGAATTTCTTCACCTATTCCAATACTAGAACAAAATTCATATGGTTCAGGTGTGACAATTACCACACCACCTATTAGTGGAACTGCAAACTTTGACGGAACAGTTCGTTCTGCACCATTAATTGTTTCTGCAAATGGTGTAGTGTATCCCTCAGTTGCACTAGAAGTTTTACGTGCAATGTATGACGAACCTAATTATCAGACTCGTGTGACACCCGAAGTTGGAATCGAATGGATTCGTATAGGTAGACAACCCCCAATCGAAACCACTCCAACTGCAGATATCCTTGTAGGATATTGGAATAATTTCGAAAGGGTGTCGGCAAAAGATTTACCAAATTCTAACCTAGAGAACAAGACTCTAATTTGGGGTCTGACGGCTGAAGGTCTGAATAATCCAGTTTCAACCCCAGTGGGTGTAAAGTATCCTCACGAAGTTCAAGCTTCAATCCTCCACTCCGTCTCCACAGGAGTTCAAATACAACAATCCTACTATCTTGAATTCTTAGAAGTCGTTCTTCTATTGACAGTCCTTTTAGCAATATTGGTATCGGTCTACACACTTCCCACAATTTTTTCGGGGATAGTGAGTCTAGGTATCGTTGGATTTCAGGTGGGTTTGGGTTTCTATTTGTGGACTTCAAGTTTCGTTCTTTTCGATATCTTCTACTCATCGATGGCCTCCATAATAGTTTTTGGACATGCTTCCTTCAACAAATATTATAAAACCTATCAACTCAAAGAACAAATTAAGAAGCAGTTTCAAAAGTATTTATCTCCCGACATGGTTGACCAACTTGCAAAAAACCCCGACTTATTAAAACTAGGTGGTGAAAGAAAAGAAATGACATTCATGTTCATGGACATATGTGGATTCACACCCATAAGTGAACACTATAAAAACAATGACGACCCCGAAGGATTAGTTGAACTCATAAACAAGTTTCTTGACATGCAAACAAAGATAATCCTAAATAATAAAGGAACAATCGACAAATACATGGGCGACTGTATTATGAGTTTTTGGAATGCACCTTTGGATTGTCCAAATCATGCTGAACTAGCAGTTAAGTCTGCAATAGAAGTATTAGCTGCAACCAAGGAACTCAATGAAGAACTTAAACCCCTCAACCTACCTCCTATCAATGTTGGTATTGGTATCTCTACAGGTGAGTGCATCGTTGGAAACATGGGGTCAGAAGTTAGATTTGACTATTCCGTCATTGGAGACGCCGTCAACCTTGGGGCTAGACTCGAGGGACAAACTCGAAATTACGAAGGGGTGGACGTGTTGTTATCATCAGAAACATATCGACAGTGTCCAAATAGAACATTCTCAGAAGTTGATAGAATCAAGGTTAAAGGAAAGTCAGAACAGGTCACTATTTACACTCCGATTAGTTGACCCACCAACTACAGGTGATTGGGTAGCTTTTATAGGATTGCAACTTGCAGATGTCTACACTACATATCGTGGACTCAAATATGATTGTGTAAGAGAACTAAATCCTATCATAGGTGAAAGACCTTCAGTCAGTGATATGGTCTTCACTAAGAGTGTATTACTTATTCCATCAATACAATACGATTTAAGAAAAGGTAATATATCCTCAAAAACTGTAAAAGGGATAAATGGATTTATGTTAATCGTTGTAGGAAACAACTATAAAGTCTGGCATGATTCTGAAAAGAATTGTAAAAAAATATAACTTTTTTTTAAAAACCCCCTTGATTAAATCATAAAAGACCCTATATAATATAAGAGAGAACTTAAAAAGAGCTCGGATTTGGAACTTGGATTGGGCAACGCCGACATCAAGTGACCCCATTTCTTCAAAAGAGCTCGGTTCTCACCCTAATGCTCAAATGAGGTTAGGATATATTAACTTGCTATAATAGGAGAAAAATATGACGCATTTAGATATATTTGGTCAATTCAGACCGCTTACTGTAGGATTTGATAGATACTTCGATGAACTCGAAAGACTAACACATCATACGACTACTAACTACCCACCTTATAACATTGTAAAGGAAGATGCAGAGAACTATTGCATTGAACTTGCAGTCGCAGGATTTGGTAAAAAAGATATTGAAATCACTAAAGAAAGAAATATCTTATCAATCGAAGGTAAAGTAGATGAAGACTCAAAGGATTTTGTCCATAAAGGACTTGCCTCAAGAGCTTTCAAAAGAACCTTTACACTTGCAGATGATGTTGAGGTTAGTGGTGCAGACATGGTAGACGGAATTCTACACGTCAAACTGGTTAGAGTTATCCCCGAAGAGGATAAACCAGTTTCTATTAAAATTAAATAGAAAACCCCCTTTACGTATACACCCGTTATATAGTATAATGGGTGTATCTTTATATAAAGGAGATTTATTATGTTAACAGTTGGACAACAATTTCCTGCGTTCTCACTGCAAGGAATTAATGAAAACAACGAATTTGTGAGAGTTAGTGTAGACGAAAATTATCAACCATTAAAACATGATTGGTCAGTAGTTTACTTTTATCCAAAAGACTTTACCTTTATATGTCCTACAGAGATTGCTGGTTTCGACACTTTAGTTGACCATGCAAACGTGATAGGAATTAGTGGTGATAACGAGTTCTGTAAATTAGCATGGAAACAAGATAATGAATTGATAGGTAATATCAGACATACACTTGCAGCTGATTGTGGACTAGGATTATCTTCACTATTGGGTATTGTCAATGAAGAAGAGGGTGTATGTTATCGTGCAACCTTTATCTTTGATAAAAACAGAATCATTCAACATGCTTCAGTCAATGCATTAGACACTGGAAGAAACCATAACGAAGTTCTAAGAACTTTGAAAGGTTTACAAGCAGGTGGACTAACTGGTTGTGCATGGGACGATGGGGACGAGTTTGTCGGATAAACTATACCAAGTCCTTAAAGACAATGCAAATGAGAAGGGTTTACCTTTAATTGAGGGTAAACTCTTTGATGCATTAACAGAAGAATACGGAAGGGAAAAGTTCCGTGAGGTTCTTGCAGATTACATAGAAAAAGAAAGACCCGAATTCCCACTCAAACCCATTTCTCACGAAGATATGAGAAATACCTTTATTAGACTTCTAGAATATGACGTATGGAAGTTTATATATCCACACGAAAATTTAGAACAAGAAGTTGTAGAAAAGTATGACGATTACAAATATCCATATTCAGAATGGGGTCATGGAATGGTCAATGCACCTTCCACATTTAATGATGCAAGTGATTACTTTATGCAACACTTAAGACTTGCTTGTGATTCATATGGACATAGAGCTCCATTGAATGCATTCAAAGAATCAAATGCTCAACAACTTAAATCACCATTAGGTGCAATATGGAGAGGAGTAAACGATATCAAAAAAGAGATATCAACAGACGTAGACGGAAAAGAAATAGTTAAGTTAGTAGGTGGTTCACTTAAAGAAGACACTTACAGAATGGCATTTAGATTGGGTGCCTATATTGCAACACAATTCAAACCAGTTGTTGCAAAATGTTTTTATGAAATGACTGAGGCAAAAACAGTTTTGGATACCAGTTGTGGTTGGGGAGATAGACTATGTGGATTCTTTGCAACCAAAGGAACAGAACTCTACGTTGGTTGTGACCCGAACCCAAACACTTTTGAAGTGTATAAAAAACAATGTGTAGAATATGAAAAGATTCTTACAGGTTATGCACCAAAGATTACAGAAACCAAAGATAAGTTTATGTCAGTTGGTTCTAAAAGAGTTATAATCTATAGAAGTGGTGCAGAGGATATTCCTTATGAAGAGTTTCCACCAATAGATTGTGCATTCACTTCACCACCATATTTCTCTACAGAAACATATAACAAAGGTGGAGAACATGAAGAAGACCAGTCATGGAGTAAGTTCTCAGAATATGAATCATGGAGAGACGATTTCTTTTTACCAGTTTCTAGAAAATCATTCGAAGTGTTATCAGAGAATGGACACTTATTGATAAATATAATGAACCCAAAGATTAAGGGAAAAATGTTTCCTTCATGTGACGAAGTTGTAGACTTACTTAAACCACACTTCAAAGGTCAGATTGGAATGAGAATTATGCAACGACCTCAATCTTCTGAATCATTCTTAGAGAAATGGTCAGACGTAAAAGGTGATAGTGACGACAATCAAGTATCAGACAAAGAAGGAATCGATAGAACTGCAATGCAAGATTTCATGAAAAAATTATACATGGAAAATGTATGGTGGTTCTCAAAAGAGGATAAGGATTTATTCTTACCTAACAGAAGAAATACATTGGAGAGTTTTTTTGGATAGTATAACACCATTATTTGACGAAGGAGTTTATTGTGTCGTAGACAATAACAAGCTTGATATGTCGGGTATTCAAATTCTTAAAGGAGAATGGAAAGACGTTATCTACGTTTATGGTAAAGTTGGATTCGAAGAGGGAAAACCAAACATAAATTTTCAGAGAGATATTGTTGTCGTTCCCGAAAATCATGACTTAGACGAACTCCTAAATAATAAGGAATTAAATAACCTTATGGGTGATATACTCGTAGAATTACTACAGGAACAAATGAGGAAAGAGAATGAACAAGGAATTACTGAAGGAACAGATTAAAAGACACGAAGGTGAAGTTTTAGAAATTTACGAAGACTCACTAGGATATTTAACGTTTGGTGTTGGACACTTAGTTAAAGAAGACGACCCCGAATACGGACAACCAGCTGGAACACCAGTTTCACAAGAAAGAGTAGACGAAGTATACGAACACGATTTTGAAAAACACGTAGAAGAAACAATTCATGTGTTTGAGTCAAAAGGTGGAGAGGACTTCTATGCACTTCCCGAAGATATACAACATGTTCTCGTAAACATGACTTTCAATCTAGGAGGAACTAGATTTGGTAAGTTCAATAATATGTGGAAAGGTGTTGTTGAAAATGATTGGGAAAAGGTTGCAGTCGAAATGGAAGACTCACGTTGGTTTAAACAAGTAGGAAGACGTTCAATCGAACTACAGGAGATTGTCAGAAGTGTCTAAAGTTAAATGTATCAGACTCGATACTGGAGAAGTTATCATAGGTTTTGTCGAGAAAACACTATTGGGTGATTATAAAATCCAAGAAGCACAACTTTGTATTACAGACGTGCAAGACGGAAAGTTCGAAGTAAAACTTGCACCATGGATTCCATATGCAAAAGAATATAACTTTATTATTAACAAAGATTTAGTGCAAACAGTCTTTGAACCAAGACCACAATTAGAAACAAACTTTAAGGTTGCAACTGGTAATAACAACCAAAGAGGTAGATAATGAAAGATATGACAAATGAAATTCTAAAAGGTGTTGTTGCTCATGCAGACGGACATATTGCAAAACACAAAGCAAACATTCTAGTTCAATGTAAAAATTCAGTAGGGGTTGCAGAACATGGTGACCACATTGAGACAATCGAAAAAGAATTAGAACAGATTGCTCATTACGAAGATTTAAAAGACGTAGTAAATAAACATTTTTCAGAATATACAGACAGAACCACATTGACAGAATAGACCCTATTGTAGTATAATAACTACATGGATTTCTATACAAATGTTTGTAGGACTAGGGACAAGATTCTAGTCAAAGGCTATAAGAACGGAAAACAACAAAAACTTTCTGTTGCATATAGACCCAATCACTATATCCCTTCTAAGAAAGGGGAAACACCATTCAAAAGTTTAGACGGAAGACCACTCGAAGCAGTGAATCTAAACTCTATGGGTGGTGCAAGAAAGTTCAGAGAGAGATACAGTGGTGTCGAAGGATTCGAAATCCATGGATACGACAGATATATCTATACCTACATTGCAGATAAATTTCAAGGTGATATCAAGTGGGACTTGAAACATATAAAGATTGCAACACTTGATATTGAGTGTGAGTGTGAAGACGGATTCCCCGAACCAATCTATGCAAATGAAAAGGTCAATGCAATTTCAATCAAACCTATTGGTGAAGATACACAAGTGTTTGGTATCGGCCCTTGGGAACACAATAGAACAGACGTAGTTTATCACAACTGCAAAAACGAATCACAACTCTTACTCAACTTTATAAAATACTGGAGAACAGAAAACTTTGATATCATCACTGGTTGGAATGTAAACAGTTTCGATATTACATATCTTTGTAATCGTATTGATAGAATTCTTGGTGAGGGAGAACACAAAAAACTTTCACCATGGAATCAATGTGACGTGAGAGAATTCCATTCGGGTTTTGGTCAGAAACAAATGATATTCAATTTATATGGTATCAATGTTCTTGACTATCTTGAACTGTATCGTAAACATACATTCGTTAATCAAGAATCCTACAAACTAGAAAACATTGCACAAGTAGAACTTGGTAAAGGTAAGATTGACTATTCAGAGTATGGTAATTTACATACACTATACAAACAGGATTATGCAAAGTTCTTAGAATATAATGTCAAAGACGTTGTCCTTGTTGAAGAACTAGAAGAGAAATTAGGATTGATTGAATTGACTTGTGCAATGTCATACAATGCAAAGTGTAATTACAATGACACTTTCGGAATGGTGAAATATTGGGAAACCATAATCTACAATCACCTCAAAGAACAAAACATTCAGACACCACCACAAAGACTGAAGAGTGGTAATGACAAGACACACCAAATCGTTGGTGCATATGTCAAAGACCCAATAGTCGGTGGACATGATTGGGTAGTGTCATTCGACTTGAACTCACTGTATCCACATATCATTATGCAATACAATATCTCACCCGAGAAAATGGTAAAAGGAAACAGACAAGATATCAACGTAGAGAAAATGTTATCTAAACAAGCGGACTTATCTTATGTCTATCAATGTGGAAATACAGTCACACCAAATGGTGTAATGTATTCTAAAGATAAACAAGGATTTCTTCCCGAACTTATGGAACGACTCTATGACGAAAGAAAAGAGTGGAAGAAGAAAATGATTGGTTATCAGAAAGAACGAGAAGTCTGTAAAGAACTAAAACGTAAGAGAGAACTTGATACACTTATTAAACGTGCATACAATAATCAACAGGTTCGTAAGATTGCACTTAACTCAGCATATGGAGCTCTTGCAAATCAATACTTTGCATTCTTTTCTATCGACCTTGCAGAGTCAATCACAACCAGTGGTCAGTTAATTATCAAGTGGTCAGAGAAAACTATTAATGAATTCCTAAACAAAACACTTGAGACAGAGAACGAAGACTATGTGATTGCAATGGATACCGATTCTGTTTACATTACAATGGACAAACTAGTTAAGAAAGTTTTACCCGAAGAAACAGACAAGACCAAGATTGTAGATTTTCTAAACAAATCTGAAGGAATGATTGAACAGGTTCTTGCAAAAGGATTCAAAGAACTTGCAGAATACACCAATGCATTCCAACAGAAAATGCAAATGGGGAGAGAGGTAATTGCAGACAGAGGTATTTGGACTGCAAAGAAAAGATACATTCTCAATGTTCATGACAACGAAGGTGTAAGACTTGCAGAACCGAAACTTAAAATGATGGGTATCGAAACTGCAAAGTCTTCTACACCTCAATGGGTCAGAACAAAACTAACAGAAGCCTTAAAGGTGGTTATGAATGGAACTGAACAAGAATTGTGGGAGTTCGTAGAAACTGCAAGAAAAGAATTCAGAAACCTTCCACCCGAAGAGGTTGCATTTCCAAGAGGTGTAAAAAATCTTGCACAATACTCTTGTCCTACAAACATTTATTCTAAAGGAACACCAATTCATGTTCGAGGTTCTCTACTACACAACCATTTATTGAAATCCAAGAACCTCGACATGAGATATGAAATGATTAAGAACTCAGATAAGATTCGTTTTTCATATCTCACAACACCAAACCCAATCAATGAGAATGTCATATCGTTTATTAGTTCACTTCCTAGGGAACTAGATTTACATAGATTCATTGATTATGATATGCAATTTGATAAAGCATTTACAGAACCATTAAAGAATATCGTAAACTTAATTAACTGGAATGTAGAACCAGTTGCAAGTTTAGATTCGTTCTTTGGTTAGGAGACACTATGAAACACATGATACGTTGGATGAAGATTAATGCATTTATTAATCTATATCTCGGAATAATTTTAACATTCGTTTTGATTGCACTGGTAGTGGATATCACACTGGACAGTTATTGGCATTCAAATGACTTCAAAGATTTACTTTTAGGTAAAGATGTGGCACCTACTGATTAGTATAAAGTTTTATGTGTATAGTGTATTGATTGCACATACACTGATAATGTTTTATATGTTCCCAATAATACCAATTGCAATAGGTTATATACTTCTTGCAGCTGCAATAGGTTTTTTTGGTTTGTATATTGCATATGATTACGATAGAACATTTACCCAATACAAGAAAACCCAAAATCCTATGGATTGGGACTTGTTTGACACTAAATACTCTAGGAGTTAGATTCTCAGTTGGAGGTCTAATAAAATTAATCCATATGGAGTAAACAATGAAAATAGCATATATTGCTATTTTTGTGGGTATATTACTTCCTTCTTGTGCCTCAGTTGGAGCAGTTATTGAAGGTGGTAAAGAGTTTACAACTGGTGTTGTCGATGGTGCAGTTCAAGGAACTCAAACATTGGTAAACGCAGTTGCAGATGATGTAGTATCAGTTGGAACGTTAGTCGCAGACACTACAACAGGAGTCATTGACACTGTTGCAGACGAAGTTGACCGACAGACAGATGAACTACAAGAGGAAGAGAAAACTGAAAAAAAGTAGAGGAGGTCATTCCGACAGTTGTATTACTGGAGGCTATGATGCTCTATTGTTCAGAGTTCCCACAAAAATGTAGAACTAGAAGAGGGGACTAACTAGTCCCTTCTTTTTTATTATAAATAAGAGTAATGGCATATAGTAAACAAGTGATTGAGAGGTTCGAAGGTGTTTTAAATTCACCCGAACAATTCTCAGTTGGAAGATTTGACCCTAACGACCCGAATGTAGCAACAGGAATGACGGGTGCTCCCGCATGTGGTGACGTTATGAAACTCCAATTGAAACTAAATCCCGATACCAATGTTATAGAAGACGTAAAGTTTAAAACATATGGTTGTGGAAGTGCAATCGCAAGTTCAACTATGTTCGTTGATATGTTAAAAGGTTTAACTATAGACGAAGCCAAGGAAATTAAAGATAAGGATATTGCAGACGCATTAGAACTTCCACCTATAAAACTACACTGTTCAGTGTTAGCAGAAGATTCAATCAGACGTGCAATCCAAAACTGGGAAGAAAAATAATGTATGAGTATAAAGTATCAGTAGTGAAAGTGGTCGATGGTGACACTGTAGATGTAGATATCGATTTAGGATTCGGTATGGTTTATAAGAAACAACGTGTGAGAATGTTAGGAATCGACACGCCAGAATCTAGAACTAGAGATTTAACCGAAAAGAAATTTGGTAAAGCAAGTAAAAAACATCTCAAAAAACTATTAGAGGAGTGTGAAAGTGTATCCCTTGTATCACATGATAAAGGAAAATTTGGTAGAATTTTGGGTGAATTATTTGCTCATCATATCGAAGGACACCCAGTCTTTGGACATAAAGTAAACATAAACGAACAAATGATTTTAGATTATCATGCAGTAAAATATACTGGTGGTAATAAAGAAGAAATCGAAGAAGGTCATTTAAAAAACAGAGAAAAATTAATCCAATTAGGTGAGATAGTATTATGATAATATCACCCATGGATTGTTTCTATATATTAATGATTGGTGTAATCTTTGCATTTATCATACACTTAGAAGTCAAAGTGTCTTCCTTACTTACTATGATGGAAGAACATGTCAGAATAGACGACAGACTTTGTGATATTTCTAAAAAATTAGACAAAAACCCCTAGACAAAACCTAACATTGATACTATAATGTATATAAACATTATGGAGAAGTGTTATGTCATTTATTAAAGACTTAGTGAAATCCTCGGGAAACGAATATGCAAATATCGTTTCTGAAGGGGTTGCAGCTGGAGACGTAGATACCTTTGTTGATACAGGTTCTTATGTCTTCAATGCATTACTCAGTGGTTCACTTTATGGTGGACTTCCTAAAAACAAAATTACTGCAATCGCAGGTGAATCAGCAACTGGTAAAACATTCTTTGCATTAGGAATGGTCAAACAGTTTCTAGAAGATAATCCCGAGTCTGCAGTTATCTATTTCGAATCTGAATCAGCAATCAGTAAACAAATGATTGAAGAGAGAGGAATCGATTCAAACAGAATGGTTATCGTGCCTGTGGTGACTGTTCAAGAATTCAGACAACAGGCAATATCTATACTTGATAAGTATCTCGAAACTCCAAAAGATAAGAGACCACCTATGATGATGTGTCTTGATTCACTTGGAATGTTATCGACTACTAAAGAAATCGAGGATACTGCAGCGGGTAAAGAAACTCGTGACATGACTCGTGCTCAAGTTGTTAAAGGTGCATTCAGAGTTCTAACACTTAAGTTGGGACGTGCTGGTGTTCCTATGATTGTGACTAATCACACTTATGACGTGATTGGTTCAATGTTCCCACAAAAAGAAATGGGTGGTGGAAGTGGTTTGAAATATGCAGCCTCTTCAATTATCTATCTTTCAAAGAAGAAAGAAAAAGAAGGAACAGAAGTCATTGGAAATATCATTCATTGTAAGAATGCAAAATCAAGACTTACAGTTGAGAACAGAATCGTAGACGTAAGATTGTCATACGATAGTGGTCTTGATAGATACTATGGTCTTTTAGACCTTGCACTTGCAAGTGGTATCTTCAAGAAGTCTTCAACAAGAATTGAATTACCAAATGGTAAAACAGAATTTGGTAAAACTATTAACAACAACCCCGAGAAATACTTTACAGACGATGTAATGGAAAGACTCGAAAAAGTAGTAGAAGGATACTTTAAATATGGAAACGAGAATAGAACAGACGATACTCAAGAATCTGATTCAGAGTGAAGAGTTTGCACGAAAGTGTGTCCCATTCATTAAATCGGAGTATTTTGCCGATACTGAAGAAAGAACTATATTCAATGAAATATTTGAATACTTTCAGAAGTATACTAAACCACCAACAGTAGAAGCACTTCTCATAAACCTTGATAACAATACCTCATTAAATGAGAATATTGTAAAGGGTTCAAAAACTATTGTTGATAAAATTGGTAAAGAGAAAGACCAAACCCCTAGTGATTGGTTAATAGACGAAACAGAGAAATGGTGCAAAGATAGAGCAATCTATATTGCAGTCATGGACTCTATCGAAGTTATAGATAAAAAATCACAAAGGTCTACTGGTGAAATACCCGAGTTATTGAAGGACGCACTTTCCGTGTCCTTTGACACTCATATTGGACATGACGTATTGGAAGATTCAGATGCAAGATTTGATTTCTATCATACAGAAGAAGAGAAGATTCCGTTTGATTTAGAATACTTCAATAAGATTACTAAAGGTGGATTACCTAATAAAACACTTAACATTGTTCTTGCTGGAACTGGTGTTGGTAAATCATTGTTTATGTGTCACCAAGCTGCTTCATGTCTTATGATGAACAAGAATGTATTATACATTACACTAGAAATGTCAGAGGAAAGGATTGCAGAGAGAATCGATGCAAACACTATGAACGTTCCTATGAAAGAACTACCCGATTTGTCTAAGAAAATGTTTGACAAGAAAGTTGATAAGTTGAAAAACAAAACTAAAGGTAAACTCATAGTAAAAGAATATCCAACTGCTTCTGCACACGTAGGACACTTCAGACACCTATTACAAGAATTAGATATCAAGAAAGACTTTCAACCCGATATCATATTCATTGACTATTTGAACATATGTGCTTCCCATAGAATCAGGCCAGGAAGTGGTGCAAACTCATACACATTAGTGAAAAGTATTGCAGAGGAACTCAGAGGTCTTGCAGTTGAGTTTGACGTTCCATTAGTCAGTGCAACACAAACAACAAGAAGTGGATTTGGTTCTACTGATATTGGACTCGAAGATACTTCAGAGAGTTTTGGTCTGCCTGCAACTGCAGACTTAATGTTTGCATTGATTACCAGTGACGAACTAGAAGAACTAGACCAACTCGTAGTGAAACAGTTGAAGAACAGATATAATGACCCTACAATATTCAAAAGATTTGTGATTGGTATTGATAGAAGTCGTATGAAACTCTATGATTGTGAACAAGAAGCACAAGAAGAGTTATTCGATAGTGACGAAACATATAATGACGATACACCAGTGTTTGATAGAAACAGAGGTGCAGAAAAATTCAATGATTTTAAAGTTTAAAAATACACTTTACAGGACACATAAATAATGATATACTGGTAAGTTGATTATGAAAAAGACCTTAAAAAGTCACGATGTGATATCCTCTATATCTGAAAAGATAGAGTTAAAGAAGGCTTTAAGACAGGCACGTTCTGCTAAAGACAAGGAAGAAATTGAAAAAATATCTAAAAAAATTAACAAAATAGAAACAAAATTGTCTTCCTCACCACTCTCAAAATCCTAAATAATAGTATAAATTCACGGAGATAGTTTATGTCAAGAGCAGACTCTAAAACAAAATTGCAAAATAGTATTGCAGCGGTTCAAAAACGTATTGATTGGGAAACTAATGTCAATGGTGACTATAGCTATACCGAAACCACTAACCCCTATGACCAAACTACCGCGGTATCATTTACAGGTATAGATGGATATAAAGGTTGGTTAACACAATGGCAGTCTGATAACTCGGGTGTTAGTTATGACGAAAGTTTTACATTCACTGATACTGCATGGGACTCTAAGTCAGATGACGAAAGAAATCAGTTGTTTGCACATGCTTATAAAGAACGTGTGACAGATGCAGTTGTTCCTAACATTGACGCATTTAATACTGAAAAAGCAGCATTACAAGCAGACCTTGACGATTTAATCGCAGGTGAAGAAGCTGGTGATGTTGACCAAGTTTCAGGTTAGAAATTCCCATAAATAGTAGTAATACCACCAAGATTGTGGTATAATTACTATTATGGGTGCAAAAAATCTACATTTAGAACACTTAGAAGACGAGATTATCAATCAAGGGATTGATGGTGGTCGTGGAGCTATAAACTTTTTACAGGGTCTTAGAGACATGTTGAAGGGTAATTCCAAATCAAGTGTTAATATGACTGTTAAGTGGGACGGAGCTCCTGCTATCTTTTGTGGTTTACACCCCGAAACTAATCAATTCTTTGTTGCAAAGAAATCACTCTTTAACAAAGAACCCAAATTTTACACTTCAGAATCAGAAATCAAAAAGGCAGACGAATTAAGTGGTGCATTGAAAGAAAAATTCTTGACTTCATTCCAGTGTTTGTCTAAACTATCTTGGAATACAATCATGCAAGGTGATTTAATGTATACCAACGATAAGAAAATGCAGAAGATTGACGGAAAGTCTTTTGTCACATTCCAACCTAACACAATCATGTATGCAGTCAATATAGAATCAGACTTGGGTAAAAAGATTGCAAACTCTAAAATGGGAATCGTATTTCACACTACTTACACTGGTGGAACTATAGAAGACCTATCTGCAAGTTTTGGTGCTAACATATCCAAACTAGGAAACAGTTCAGACGTATGGATTGACGATGCAACGTATAAAGATGTCAGTGGTAAAGGTTCAATGACTGCAAAAGAAACACTTGCACTTACACAAGAATTATCTAAAACAGGTAAAGCCTTTCATGGAATCAAAAGAAAAGACTTAGTTAAGTTCATGGAAATACAAGGTGAGATAGGTAGAAAAGGTGCTGGTGCATCATACAAAACATATTGTAATACACTTATTAGAGGTGGTTCATATAAACCAACCTATGACGGATACATGAAACACTTCGAAAACTACTGGAGAGATAAGGTAGTTGGTAAAGTCAAAACAGAAAAGACAAAAGAAATCAAAAGAGAAATCGGTGAACAACTCTATAACGAACTTAGAAGTTTAAAGAAAATGATAACTAATCTTACTGCATTTATGGGACACTTGGTTGTTGCAAAACAAATGATTATAGAATCCCTAAATAGAGTAAAGAGTATCGGAACTTTCAAAAAGACTGCAAATGGTTTCGAGGTAGTCAATCCCGAAGGATACGTTGCAATCGATAAAACAGGAAGTGCAGTCAAACTCGTAGATAGAATGGAGTTTGCATACAACAACTTTACTGCACAAAAAAATTGGGATAAGTAATGAAAACGTTTAATGGATTTTTGGTAGAAGCAAAAGAGAAAGGTGCAGTGTTTACCTTTGGTCGTTTCAATCCACCTACTACAGGTCATGCAAAGTTAGTAGATAAACTTAAAAAAGAATCAAAAGGTGATGACGTTCTGTTGTTCACTTCACACTCAAACGACAAACAAAAGAATCCACTCAATCATAGAGATAAAATTAAATACCTTAGAAACTTCTTTGGAAAGATTGTTGCAGACGTAAACGCAAGAACAGTATTCGAGATTGCAACAGAATTACATAAAAAGAAATACACTAGAATCAAAATGGTTGTTGGGTCAGATAGAGTGAGAGAGTTTGATACACTTTTAAACAAATATAATGGTGTAAAAGCAAGACACGGATTCTATAAGTTTGACGAAATCAATATAGTATCAGCTGGTGAACGTGACCCTGATGCAGATGATGTCAGTGGAATGTCTGCAAGTAAACTCAGAGGATATGCAGAAGCAGGTGACTTTGATAATTTCAAACAAGGTGTTCCAACCAAAAACAAAGGACTGATTCAGAAACTTTATAACGATATCCGTAAAGGAATGGGTATTGCAGAATCAACACTACCACACTACATGGTAGAAGATTTGATAGACGAGGGTGTTTACGACCCAGGCACCTTTAAAGCAGTTTTCCTAATGGGTGGGCCAGGCAGTGGTAAGTCAACAGTTGTGAAAAAACTAGGGTTGACTGCACTTGGTTTAAAAATGGTCAACACTGATAAAGCATTCGAAACAGGATTAAAGAAAGCAGGATTAGGATTAGATTTAAGAAACATGCCTGCAGATTTACGTGACCCAATTAGAAAACGTGCAAAAGATATCACCAAAAAGAATATGGATTCATATATCAACAACAGACTTGGAATGATATTTGACACTACAAGTGCCGATTCAAACAAGATTAAGAACTACAAAAAAATGTTAGATAAAATCGGATACGAATACAAAATGATATTCGTTAGTGCAAGTCTTGAAAATGCACAAAAGAGAAATGAAATGCGTGCAAGAAAATTACCACCTGAAATAGTTAAAAAGGATTGGGAAGCTTCTAGAAAAAATGCAGATTTATTTAAATCTATGTTTAAAAAAGATTTTGTTGAAGTGACAAATGACGATGATATTGGAACACTAGAGAAGAAAGCAAACAAACTCTATGCAAGACTATTAGGTTGGTCTACTTCATTCCCTAAAAATAAACTTGCACTTGCATGGAAACAAGCAGAGTTAGACGCAAAAAGGTCATAAATAGTATTATGTATTTGGAACAAATATTAAGAGAAAAGATAAGAAGAACCCAACAGGATAAAGATATCGAGGGCAAGAAAGGAACTCAACCTAAGAAATATTATGCAAAAGACGCAGACGGGGACGAAATGTCTAAGTCTACAAAAGATAAACGTGCAGCTCACTTTGCTAAAAACGCAGAGAAAGATGACGATAATGATAATGCATATGAACCTGCTCCAGGCGATAAGTCTGCAGAAACTAAACCTTCACAACACACTAAGAAGTATAAGAAAATGTTCGGAGAGAATGCAGACACTTCACTAAAGAAAAAAGCAGAGAAGACTGGAATGCCTTTTGGTATTCTAAAACAAGTCTATAATCGTGGAGTTGCAGCTTGGAAATCAGGTCACAGGCCTGGAACTACACCTGAACAATGGGGACATGCACGCGTCAATTCCTTTGTGACTAAATCTAAAGGAACATGGGGTGGTGCAGACCAAGACCTTGCAAAGAAAGTTCAAGGTAAATCAGAATCAATGGAAGAAGCAGTTGATATCAAAAAGGCACTTAAGAAAGTTAAAGGTCTTACTAGAAAACAATTAGAAGTGTTATCAACAATGAACACTACTCAGATATCAGTTGTTGTCAATCAATTATCTTCACTTGTTATGAGTGAAGAAATCAAAGAAGGTAAATACGTTGCACCAAGACTTGAAGTGTTAAAAACTGTTCTAAAAATGATTGAAAAAAAAGTCACCAAAGAAATAGAAAAGAATCAAGAACGTGGAATTGCAATTATGAATCAATTAGGTTCATACGTAAATGCAAAAGTCACTGATAAGAAACAAAAGAATAATAAACTATTCCTTAAGTTTGGTGATAACTTAGAAGGAAATGATTTATCAGAAAATGCAGCTGAAGACGCAGCAATTCTAAAAGCAAAACAGGTCGAAGAACTTGAAAGAATGAAACAAAGACATGTTGACGAACTAGAAGCACTTCAAGATAGACACGAAAGAGAAACAGAAAAAATCAACAGACAAAAAGAAAAAGAAACACTTGATAAACAAATCAAATCAAAACGTGACGCAGAAAGAAAGGCTGCAGAAAAACAACAACAATCAGAAGAAAGAGATTACAAAAAAGAGTATGAGAATTATCACTCTAAACCTGAACAAATCAAAAGACGTGCAAAAAGAAATGAAGCACGTAGAAGTCTTAAAGATAGAAAGGACATAAAAGGAAAGGACGTTCACCATAAAGATAACAATCCTATGAATAATGATAAGTCTAATCTTTCAATTGTATCACAAAAATACAATAGAACAGAACCAAGACTAAGAAAATTGAAAGAGAAAGGACTACTTCCAAATGGCAGGAAATAAACACGACAACGGAGTTCACGAACAGGGAACAGACGAAACTAGGAAAGCATATCAAGAAGATACGCCTGGTCAAAAAGTAGAGAAATACGTTAAAGAGAATCAAAAAGCATATCATAATTCAAAGAAAACATTCTCTCAAATTGCAATAAACGAAACACTCGATACACTTCAACAGGAAAAAACTAACATACTTGACAATCCATTTCGTTTGGGTTCAATGATGTATTTTGAGACAATTAATGAAGTCCGTAGATTAGTTGCAGAAGACAGATATAAACTCACTGAAGTAGATAAGAACATTTTAGATACAGATATAGGGGAATTCGAAGTATATGAGGGGGAGTTAGTTCCACTTGATTGTCCACAATATGAATTAATCGAAGAAGAAGAACCCGAACTTAACAAACCAAAAGCAGGTGGCCCTAAGAAATACTATGTATATGTTAGAGACCCACAAACTAAGAAGATTAAAAAAGTCACATGGGGAGACACTACAGGTCTCAAAGTGAAACTCGGAAACGAGAAAGCAAGAAAATCCTTTGCAGCTAGACATAAATGTTCACAACAAAAGGATAAGACTACTGCATCATACTGGGCATGTAGATTACCTTATTATGCAAAACAATTAGGTCTTAGTGACGGAGGAAACTTTTACTGGTAGGAGTATATAATGATAATAAGTGAATATTGGGATAATGGCAGAAAAGCAGTTATCCGAAAAGAAAAAGAAGGATTAGAAGTCGACCTATACAAAAACGATTTCAAAGAAACAAGAAAAGTCCACAATCATTCAGAAACATATGCTGAGAATGTTGCAGAGAACTTCGTGCAAGGGTTATTTGATATAGAAAAGGAAGGAAGTTTCTATGGATACAAACAAAAAACAGACAACTACGACCCCGAAGTTGATGACTAAACCTTACATTGATACAGAATACACCCAACACGGAACGGGTAAAAAATACGTCATTAGAACGTTTAAAAGGGACGTAGAAGAACAAGAATTGGTATGGCATAGGGACGATAGTAATAGAAGTGTTCATGTTTTAAGGGGTTCGGGTTGGAAATTGCAGAAAGATGACGAACTTCCTTTTGATTTAGAAACAGGAAAAGATTATTTTATACTTAGAGACGAGTATCATAGATTATTAAAAGGTGAAGAGGATTTAATCCTCAGAATAGAAAATGTCAAAAAATCTATGTCTTGATTGTGCAATGTGTTGTAATGGAGTCATGTTTAAGGCACTCGTTTTACAACAAAAAGAAACAAAATATTTCTCTAGACCAATAAGAAAAGAGTATAGAGTAATTCCTACAATAACAATCCATAAAACTAAAAATCATTTTGTATATCCATTTGAAGCTAATTGTGAACACTTAAAAAGGGATAATAAGTGTAAAATTTATGAGAATAGACCTTACACATGTAGAAGTTTTAAATGTGAAATGTTGGAGAGATATGAGAACGAAGAAATCTCATATAATACTGCACTAAATAAAATTAAAGAAATAAAGTCCTTAAAGGTAGATACAGTTAATTCTAACTCTTACTTGGGAAAAATTAAATCAATTATGAAGGCGTGACCTTTTAAATATTATAAATAATACTGTTATGAGTTATAAGTCAGAAAACTGGAAAGAAAAACTAGAACAAGTCCGTGGACACATTGCTTTAAAAGAAGGTAGTGTAGAAAAGTCTGCAGACGAGATTCTTAATGACCAAATTGAAGAAGAACTAAACCATTCTTTTGAGGAAGATACACTTCCTGAAATAGAAGAGTTAGAGTCTGTTAACATTGACGAAGATGTAATCTTAGAAGCATCTGCTGGTGAAATGATTGATAAGTTATTCAATCTTGGTGGTGATAAAGACGCTGGTTATGGTGTTGCAAAAATGTTAAACATGACTGGTGTAAAGGTTGTTCAAGCTATGCAGAAACAAAATCCTAAAGGATTCATGAACACTGTAAAAGCACTTGGTAAAGATAACAAAATTAGACTTGCAACGAACAAACAGTTAATGAAAATGTTCAAAGACCAAGGTATCAAACCTCTTAAAGATGAGGTTGAAGAAACTCCAGTAAAAGAATCAGTAGAAAAGACAACAGAAAAACTCGTAGAAAGAAACATGTTAGGTAGACTTGCAAAACAGTTAAGACTTAACGAAGAAGGTAAACAGAAAATGTTTAACTATTTTGAAAAAGGGGAACTAGAACAATGATACACGACCTACCTAAATCACTCGTAGAAGATTCAAAGAAAATCTTAAAGATGTCTAAAGAATATGAAGACTTCTTTAAAGCAACACTAAAGAAATTTGGTGTCACTTCACCTGCTGAATTATCTAATGATAAGAAAAAAGAGTTCTTCGATTACATAGACAAGAACTACAAAGGTGAAAAAGAAGAACAAGTCGAAGAAGGAACTTGTGATTCTTCTAAAAAGAAAAAATACGAAATGAAAGAAATTGACGAAGCAAATGTTTCATTCGTATTTCATGACAAAGCAGAAGCAAGACAATTTGCAACCAAAGTTAAGAGTTTTGTTGACAACGTAGAAATCGAAAAGATTGCTTCAGTTGGTCAATTCAATGTTATCCTTACTGGAGACAAAGAGGGATTTAAGAAAGCAGTATCAGTTGCTGTTAAAATGTCAGGGGATTAGTCATGAACCTTTTTTACGAAGCTAAAAAAGTATTAGATAAGGACGGGAAAGTCAATGCACTCGGCCCTTACGGAAAACAGAAACTTACAGGTCGTGAGATTCAAACCTATTTCCGTAGAAACAAAGTCAAAGATAAAGTAATCAAAAAAGCAGTCGAGGTTGCATTAGACCTCGGTGGTGCAATGGATATAGCAATCAAAGCTATCAAAGACTATTACGGAAACAAAATCCTAAAATCAAAAGAAGTTCAGTATGCACTTAAGTTCGCAAACGAAGAATCATTCAGAGATTCATTTGATATGTTAGACGAAGATTACAAAAAAGTAATCAAAATGTATCCAAGAGACAGAGATTGGAAAAAACTTATCACAAAACATAAACGTGCAATTGACTCACTCAGAAAAAACGATAAAGATTTACCTAAAAAAGTAGAAGACGAATTACTAACATGGGCTTCACAAGCAGGTGAAGTAGGTAGTAAAGACGATGCAGAAGACTTCATAATGTCAATTATTGATGAAGGAACATTGTCAGAAGGTAAGAATCTTATGCCTGATATCCAAAAGATAGTTGACACTAAAGGTGCAAAGAAAGTTGGTGGTATAATGATTGATATGTTTACTGCTTCAATGATAAATCAAATCTACAACAAAGTAAACGACTCAAACAAGAAGAAAATGGAGAAATCCAATATCTCTACACTTGTTGACCTTGCACAAAGAATGATGCAAAAAATGGGTGACAACCTAGGTGAAGGTAAAGGAACAGACGTATTTAAAAAGTATAATAAATTAATCGGTAGACTTTCTGATAACGAACAGTCAGAAATATTAGATGCATTATACACTATGAACACTCAATCGGGTAGAAGGTATAAAGAAGCATGGGGTAAAGTTAAAGAACTTTTAAACATGGACTACATACCTGAAGGTGTAAACCTACAAGAAGGAACATGGGCAGTTCCCGATTCATATCCAAAATTAGTAAAATTACAAAAAGTTATAGATAAAAAGAATATTGCAAAAGACGCTAAAACAGTTCATAAATTTACAGATATGATTTATGACATTTTTGGTGACGATTCATTCTTTGATGATTTAGGAACATTACAAACTATCTCCAAAGGTGGAGAAGTTGACCAATATGATGGTGAAAAACATAGTGACGATTACATGAAAAGGTCAGCTGAGTATGCAAAGAGAAACGGACTTAAAGCTGGTATGGACATGAATCAACTACTCATGAAACACTTATCAGATTGGACTGGTGGTGTATTAAAGTTCAAAGGAAATAAAATTGTTCAAATGCCTAGAGAATGGTATTTCAAAGATAATCCTGAACATACACCTGATAATTCACCAGTAAAGGCAACTCTAAAACAAGGTGATAACGTGCAAGAAAGATTCAAAGGATTCAACAAATTACCAAGTGGTAAAATTAAGAGAAGTAGATTTAAACCTATCAAAGCAGAAGCAGTATCAAGAGCTCAACAAGCTGCAATTGCAATCTCTAAGAAAGAAAAAGAGAAAAAAGAAACTGTTATGGATTCATACAGAAAAATGTGGGAATCTCAAAACCTTGAAGAGAAAAAAGAATTCAAACAAAGTGATATCGATAAAGTTGCAAAACTTACCGATAGAAACGAACACACTAAATCACTTATACACATTGCAAAAACAATGGGTGACAAAAATTCATTTAAAAAATTACAACTAATCGATAAAATGCATAACGAATATGGTCACATGCCTAAAGGTCTTATGGACATGAGAAATGAAGTCTATGACGACCTGAAGAAAGGAATGGAGAAGTATTCGAATGGTAAGGATATGTATGGTGCAACCTAATGTCTAGAAAACTTATAGAAGATTCAAAGAATATCCTCATTAACGAGGTTCAAGAAAAAGAAGTCAAGATGATGAAAGCATTGTCTAAAGACATGCAAAAAGTCTTGAAAGGATATCAAAAGATTGTAAAAACAGGTGATAAAACATTATCTGATAAACAATACAATTACGAATACGAATCAATTTTAAAAGCAAGAGATACAATTATTCAAATGATTGGTCGACTTGAAACTAAAATGATAACCCAACAGAAAATGAGGGGAGAAGAAGTTCAACTAGACGAGAAACTTGGATACAATGGTAATTACCAACAGAAAAGTAAGTATGACGGAAAGGAGTTTAACAAAACAAAAGAACTCAAAACAGTTTATAAAATCCAAAATGCATTGGTAAAATTAGACAAAATACATTCAGACTTACAATATCCTAATACAGTAGATGCTGTTAATGGTATATGGCAACCTATAAACGATGCATACTTAGGTTGTTTGAAGTATGCAGAAGAGATTAAAAAAGGTTCATATGACGGGGAAATAGACATAAACTCATAATGGATAAAGTAGACGCAAGATACAGAACGTTTAAAGAGAAACTTAAGAAACTCGGATACGTTAAAGCAGACGCAAAAAAAGTCAATGCAGTCATGGAAAAGATTGGTGACTTTGGAATGATGTCAGACGCAGGTAATAAAAAGATTGCACGTGCTGTATCACAAGCAAAGAACGAAAAAGATTTAAAGTCAAAGTTGATGAAAATATCAACAATGGCTAAAGGTAAGTATGCCGAAGCAGAGGAAGACGAAGTGTATCAAAGAGCTTTAGATGCATTCCAATCCAAAGCAAAAGGGGTTCAAAACAGACCCGACGCTGCAATATTAATGCAACTTCGTAAGTTTAAAGACGGAACTAAAGATGGTGAAGTCCGAACAGACGATATGAAGAAGATTAAGGTAAAAAATGCAGATGCAGTGAAAGTTCATGACGCTTTAATGTCTGTTAGAGCACCCATTAGGACTAAATACTTACAATTACTTCAAAAGGACAAAAAGTCTTTTGAAAAGGCTTTTAAAGCAATCTTAAGGGTTGCATAATACAACTAGGAGAAAAACATGGCACTTTGGGGATTATTAGATAACGAAGCTTCTAAACCAAAATATCTAACAGACGCTGATAAAGCGGAATGTTATGGTGCTGATACAGCTGAAGTCGGTGCAAACGCTGGTGTAAATTCTGAAGGTTGGGTATTAAGAAAAGTAGTAGGGTCAAGAACTCAATTTGAAACATTGGTTGCAATGTCTTCAGGTTCTATGGGTTCAGACGTTGCAGACTTTGATGACGACTCAGACGTGAACACACCTGATGTTGATGACGATACAGTATTAGCAGATAGTTAATAGAGGATAAATTATGAAAACATTTAAAAACTTTATCTTGGAAGAGGGTGGAGCTCAGATTCCAACAGATTCTAACGCATTTTTTGTGGGTGCAGCTGGACTAAGTTCAGAAAAAGTCCCACATGATATAGACGATGCAGATGTTAAAGCTAAGGTTAATGCAATCTTAGGACAAACTGCAGTGTCAGAATGGTTGAATCCAAAAGCTGCTGTTGCACAAATGGAAGCAAAACTTTCTCTATTAGGACTTAATAAAACTGGTGAATCAGACTTAGAGTTTGCATCAGAAGAAGGTTCATTCGACATTCAATTCAATAGATATGGAGTTATTACTGGTAAAACAGTTGATACACCTCATGACGAATTTGAAAGAGAAGAAAAAATCGTATCACTAAATGTGAAATACGAACAGAACGACAACGGAACTTATAAAGTTATCGGTTCTTTAGTTTAAGGTAGTAGGACACGGATTGTCCTATTACTTCCCTTCGGGGACACCTACATAATATAACATGAGTCTATTTGATAAATTAACTGCAAAGAACTTTTCTGCATATGCAATGAAGCATTATGATGACCCTCAGTGTGAAGACATTGAGGACTTCCAAGAAGACCTACGCAGATTCCGATATTTAAAACGTCTATTGCATAGATACCACGAAAATGGAGAACTTCGTGAGCGTCTTATGTTAAATCACCTTATTTGTCTATTCAATGTCTTTGGATATGACCCATGTATGAGAATGTTAGAGTTCAAAATCAAGGACGATAACTACTGGTCTTCCATAAAAACTATGTTATTATACCTAGAATACATAGAAGAAGGTTGGAAAACGGAGATACCTATTGATTTAAATCTTGCAGAACGTTTAAGAGACCTTTAAAAAAACATAAATAGTTCTATGAGAATCGTAGATACACTTATAGTCTTTCGTATATTGAAGATGTTAACAACACCCTTCAATAAAATGAAGGCATACAAGTTTGGTTTTATTGATAAAGACGGAAATAGAATCAAGAAAATTGAGAATGAAGACGGGAAAATGGTTCCAAACGACCCATTTACCAAAGCAGAGAAAGCTTCACTCACACCTTTACATAGACTTGTATTCAATCTAAAGAAAATTATTGCAAAAGTTCCTTTCGGAAAAACACAATTCGCCTCATATGCAATTGCACTTTTACTACTAAAAGAAGAAGCAGAACTTGACAATGAACAAGGGGAAGAACTATATGAGAAATTCTACAGATATCTAAAAGAACAAGAAATACTCACTGCAGAAACAATCAGTGAGTCAATCAATGTAGGTAAACTAAACGAAGGGGAAACTTATAAAATTAGATTCCCAATCAAAGAACAGGGTGAAATGATACACCAACACAAAGACGAGGTTTACATTGTCAGTGAATATGAAAAGATATATGGTATTCAGACATACATTGGTTATGCAAACACGGAGAGAGTCTTAGTGACTGCAGATGATGTTTATTGAATCAATACAAGAAATAGATAAACTTACTTTTGGTAAACAACAAGACCTAAAGAAACCCAAGTATAAGAAACTTACATTATGGGACGAAGGTTGGGAAACTATAATGTTAGGAGCTCCACCTAAAGGTCAGAAAGTTGTAGACGAAATCAAAGAGATTCAGAAGTTAGTCAAAGGTGCAACTGCAGAACAAAAACGTCAATATATAAATTGTGACGAAGACGCTTCATACTATATCAAACAATATATGGACGAAAATGAATTGGAATATAGTCAGGACACTATAGATTTCATTAGAGGTCAATGTAGTCCAGTAATCAAACACCACAAAAACCATTTTAATCGTGCAAGACCATATCAAGTTGCAGAACACTTAGGTATGGAATTCGATAGATTTGTGACCGAGACCTCTAAAACACCTTCTTATCCCAGTGGACACACCACTCAACCTTATGTGATTGGACTATATTACAGTAAACTGTATCCCCAACATAGTGCTGGGATAATGAAAGGTGCAAAGATTAGTGGATTCGGAAGAGTTATCGCAGGTTTACATTACCCTTCAGATTATGAAGCAGGTATTAAACTTGGAAAAGAATTATTTGAGTTTATGAGAGTCGAAGAGATAAACGAAGACGCACCTATGAACTCAACAGGAGGTGCAATTGCAATGCCTCCTACAATGAAAAAGAAACGTGATAAGAGATATGATACAGATAACATGTATAAACTCTTAAGACGATACATTTAATAAACTATGAAATTTTTGAATTACCTCGCCCTTTTTACGTCTTTAGGAATAGCAGGCATAGCTGCATATTTCTCAGTTCTTGGGCTTGCAACCATATTCAGTGGTGCATTCTTAGGTATTGTCATTATGGCAGGTGCATTAGAATTTGGTAAGATTGTCAGTGCAGCCTATCTTCACTTGTTTTGGGAGAAACTAAATTACTTTAAGTATTATTTGGTAGTAAGTGTTGTAGTGTTAATGTTAATTACCTCATTAGGTATTTTTGGATATCTTGCAAAAGCAAGTTCGGATACTTCATATGCAACTCTCTCAGCACAACAAGAAATTGGTCAGATTGACGGACAAATTTCAAGAGAACAGAACAAAATTACACTATTAGAAGAAAGAATATCAGGTTTAAACTCAGGTGGATTAGACGTATCCGATTCAGTCAATGCACAAATAGAGATTAGAGATGGTGCATGGGATAGAGTTCAAGGGGATATTGACTTTGCACAAGGTCAAATCGATAGTTTACGTGCTGAATTGACAACACTGGATACTCAGGTAGCTGAACTCAGAAACAGGGGTGTAGAGACGATTACAGTGAACGAGGGAGTGTTTAATGACGAGGTTCAAGTCATTGACTATGTTGCACAAGCAGACGAATTATATACTTCTCAACAACCTCAAAGAGAACAAATACGTGCAGATATCAAAGAACAACAGAGTAATATAGACAAATATAGAGAGTCTGCTCAGAACACTATAGACACTGCGAATGCAGAAATTAGTAGACTACAAGACCTCTCGACTGGAGATGCAGACGAAAAAATAGTAAAAATAGAAGAATACAATAGTCAAATCGATACCATATATGATACAATACAGGTATTGAGAGAGGAAAAGTTCCCCATAGAACAAGAATTATTGAACTTTGAACGTGAAGTTGGCCCTATACAGTATATTGCAGAGGTCATTTATGGTCAAGAAGAGTCTGTCAAGTATCTTGACAATGCAATTAGATGGGTGATTTTTGCACTTATTTTTGTGTTTGACCCACTAGCAGTGTTATTATTAGTGACTAGTGTTGCACTTATATACAATCCAAGTGGTAAATCTCCAAGAGTTGTTAGAGTTTTGGATAGACCAACAGTCATAAGAGTTCCGAAAAAAACTAAATAAAAGGTTAAATTTAACAGGAGAAACACATGTCAGAAGAAACAATCGCAGACGGAATTAGTCTTGCAGATAGAATGACAAGGTTGAATTCAGCAGAACCAACATTTACTGATGGTGGTCATGCAGAAGGAACAGACGGATATGTCGCAGCCAAGGCTTCATTCGACGCTGCTCATGCAGCTTGGACAACTCAAAAAGCAGAACTACAAGCTCAAATAGACGGCTAAAACCCACTTGTATTTTCTCTCTCTTCATAGTATAATGAATGTATGCTATGGTTAGAGAGAAAATATCTTTCCCGTATTGTTTCACTCGTTGAACAGGGAAAATGGAAGAACGACAATACACTGAATCATCGGTGTCCCTATTGTGGTGATTCCCAAAAAAATCAGTTCAAGGCACGTGGATTTCACTTTACGATAGGACAAAACTTTGTCTATAAATGTCACAATTGTGGTCACTCCACCTCTTCTGTTAATTTTCTCAAAGACCATTACCCAGTTATTCATAAGGAGTATCTAAAGGAGTGGTTGACTGAGTCAGGTAAGAAACCTAAGAAACCTCAGAAAATGTTGAGTGCAAACGAATTCAAGTTCACTCCAAATAAAGAATTACTAAATATGAAGAAAGTCGATTTGAGTGCAGTAGCTTTTAAAGTGACCGATAAGGTCGTTGCACAAGAATTTGTAGAACGTAGACAAATTCCAAAAGAAAGAATTGATGAACTTTGGTTCACACCTCAGGCACAATCTCTAGGTTTATTATCACCTAAGTATAAGGATAGAGTGTTGGGGAATGACCCAAGAGTTGTATTACCATTCATAGACGAGAATGGGGAATTAGTTGGTGTCACGGGTCGTGCAATAAATGATTCACCCCTCAGATACTTGACCATGAGATTCCTAGATGACGTTCCACTCATCTATAACATTGGAAATGTGGACAAAACTAAAACTGTTTATGTGACTGAAGGGCCTATAGACAGTTTATTCCTACCAAACAGTATTGCAGTCGGTGGTAGTGATTTCAAAAAACTAGATGACTCGTTAAAAGAAAATGCAGTAATCATTTATGACAACGAACCACGAAATGCACAAATAATTAAACAGATAGAAGAGGTAATAGACCTCGGCTATAAAGTGTGCATATGGAATGAAAGAAGAGTGAGTGAGTATAAAGATATTAATGATATGGTAATTGGTGGTTTGAGTCAGAATGATATAATTGAAATTATAAATTCTAATACTTATAGTGGCCTTTCAGCAAAAGCAAAATTACAGGAGTATAAGAAGGTATGAATTCAGACATAAAAGTTTTAAAATCTGACGGGTCAAAAGTAGAAATCGATTTAGATAAAATCCATAAAATGGTTCACAAAGCCTGTAAGAAGATTACAGGTGTATCAGAGTCATTGGTAGAAATGAACAGTGGTTTACAATTTTATGACGGAATCACAACAAAAGAAATTCAAAAGATACTTGTCAAAAGTGCAAGTGATTTGATATCATTAGAGTCACCAAATTATCAATTTGTTGCAGCTAGATTACTTCTATTTGCAATTCAAAAACAAGTCTTTAATACAAAGTGGAAGGATTCAGAAATCTATCCACCTCTTAAAGATATCATTGAGAGAAACATAGAATACGGAGTATATGACGATGACATATTGAAATGGTATAAGGAAGAAGAGTTAGAAACATTAGACAAATATATCAAACACTCACGTGACCTTACATTTACATATGCTGGATTACAACAAATAGTAGACAAATATCTAGTGCAAGATAGGTCAAGTGGATTGGTATATGAAACACCACAATTCATGTATATGTTAATTGCCATGACTTTATTCAAAAAGTATGGTGGTGAACTAGGAGACAAAATAGAGTATGTCAAAAAATACTATGACGCAATCTCAACATTCAAAATCAATATCCCAACCCCTATCATGGCTGGAGTTAGAACTCCTTTACGACAATTTGCATCGTGTGTCCTTGTCGATACAGACGACACTCTCGACAGTATCTTCTCAAGTGATATGGCGATTGGAAAATATGTTGCACAAAGAGCTGGTATCGGAATTAACGCAGGAAGAATACGAGGACTTGGTTCAAGAATTAGAGGAGGTGAAGTCCAACATACTGGAGTCATACCTTTCCTTAAGAAATTTGAATCAACTGTTAGATGTTGCACCCAAAATGGTGTCAGAGGAGGAAGTGCGACAGTCCATTTCCCAATATGGCACCAAGAAATAGAAGACATTCTAGTATTAAAGAATAACAAGGGAACAGAAGATAATAGAGTTCGTAAACTTGACTACTCAATACAATTAAGTGAACTCTTTTATCAACGTTTTCTAAAGAATGAAGACATTACATTATTCTCACCACACGAGGTGGAAGGATTGTATGATGCATTTGGAACACCCGAGTTTGACGAATTGTATATAAAGTATGAGAATGCATATTCTATTCCAAAAACTAAAGTCAATGCAAGAGAACTATTCTCTAGTTTATTAAAAGAACGTGCAGAGACAGGTAGAATTTATATCATGAATATAGACCATAGTAATAGTCATAGTTCATTTAAAGATAAAGTGAACATGAGTAATCTATGTCAAGAGATAACATTACCTACAGACCCTATTCAACATATTGAAGGGAGTGGTGAGATTGCACTTTGTATTTTAAGTGCAATCAATGTTGGTATTGTTAAAGAAGAAGAGTTGGAATCTCTTTGTGATTTATCAGTGAGAGGACTTGAAGAACTGATAGATTTCCAAGAGTATCCAGTAAAAGCTGCAGAAATGTCAACCATTGCAAGACGTAGTCTTGGTATTGGTTATATAGGGCTGGCACATTACCTTGCAAAAAATAAGGTCAATTATAGTGACCCTCAAGCTTGGAAACTGGTTCATGACCTAACAGAGAGATTCCAATACTATCTTCTTAAATCGTCAAACAATCTTGCAAGAATCAATGGTGCATGTATAGATTTCAACAGAACAAAATATCATGACGGAATCTTACCTATTGATACATACAAGAAAGACGTAGACGAGTTGGTTCCAAATAAACTCAATATGGATTGGGAAAAACTCAGAAAAGATATCAAACAATATGGATTAAGACACTCAACATTGACTGCACAAATGCCGTCAGAGAGTTCTAGTGTCGTTTCTAATGCAACGAATGGTATTGAACCACCACGTGACCACCTAAGTGTTAAGAAGAGTAAGAAAGGAACACTTAAACAGGTAGTTCCACAATATTCTATATTGAAGAACTCTTATACATTACTATGGGATATGCCTGATAATACAGGATATATCAATGTAGTTGCAGTCATGCAGAAGTTCTTTGACCAAGCAATCAGTGGAAACTGGTCTTACAATCCCGAGAATTATGAGAACGGAGAAGTTCCAGTATCAGTAATGGCAAGGGATTTACTTAACACATATAAATACGGGTGGAAGACAAGTTATTATCAGAACACCATGGACGGGAAAACTGAAGACGTAATTACAGACCCTAATTCAGCGTCTAATGATTACATACCACCTATGTTGGATTCAGTGAGTAGTGATGAAGGAGAAGAAGATTGTGAAGCATGTGCCATTTGAAGATAGAACTGTAGAATTAGTTATAGAAGAAGAGTCTAACGGAAAGATAAAAAAATATCCATGGAATACAAATAGACTTACTGCAGATTTTGTAAAAAATAGATATGTTGTATTGAGGGATTTCATTCCTAAAGATATCATAAACATGACACTGGATACATGGAAAACTGCAGAACATAGAGAACATGTTCATGGTGCAATATTCAAACGTGAAACTAATGACATAACATTTAATTCACCAAAAAATTCTATAGGAAAATCTGATGGTGCTTACTGTTCTCCATGGGGTGTTGCATTAAATAGATACCTATGTGATAAACTTAGAGGTGTTCTTGATATAGATATAAGGGAAACTTACTCTTACACTAGAAAATATGACAGAGGTGCATATCTATCTTCACATAGAGATAGACCTGCTTGTGAGATATCTACAACTGTTTGTTTAGATTATCAAACAGACGATGGTAAACCATGGGTGATATGGGTTGATAATTCTAAGAATTGGGTTGACCATGACGTGACCAAGACAATGCAAGAGCAAACTCAAGGAATACCTAATAGACAAAGAAAGTCAATTCCAATATCATTAGAGGTTGGTGACGTATTAGTATATCAAGGGCCTAATGTTGCACACTGGAGAGATTATTTGATAGGTGATTATAGTTATCACATATTTTGTCATTTCTTTAATGCAGAGGGAATGTTTAGTAGACACCCTAAAAATAGGTGGCCAGGTGAGGACAAAAACTTAGAGCATGACCTTACAAAGTATCCTATGCCTTTAGAATATGACGGAAGATTATCAAGGTATCATACACAAGAGAATGCACCTGATGAATTGAAGAATGGATACAAAGAATTTGTAGATTCATACGAATCATGTGAATATGCACCACGTAGTGAATTTGCAAATAATTACTTAACATTTAAGGAAAAAGAAAAATGACAGTTTTTAACAAAAATAAGATAGACTTCACTAAGAATAAAATGTTCTTTGGTGAAGAATTGAACACGCAAAGATTTGACGAGTTCAAATATCCTATTTTTGATAAACTTACACAAACACAATTAGGTTTCTTTTGGAGACCCGAAGAAGTATCTCTTCAAAAAGATAGAAGTGATTATCAACAATTAACACAAGCACAAAAACATATATTTACCTCTAATTTGAGGTATCAAACCTTACTCGACTCAGTTCAAGGTAGAGCTCCGTCCATAGCATTCTTACCTTTCGTGACTTTGCCTGAACTTGAGTCTTGTATTATCACTTGGGACTTTATGGAGACTATTCATAGTCGTTCATATACTCATATCATTAAGAATGTATATGCAAACCCAAGTGATATCTTTGACACTATACTGGACGAAGAAGCAATCGTAAAACGTGCAGAAATGGTCACTCAAAAATATGACGAATTTATTGCACTTGGTCGTAGAAGATTACTTGGTTTAAAAGTTGACGATTATGACCTTTATAAAGCATTATATCTTGCACTTATAAGTGTAAACATTTTAGAGGGAATCAGATTCTTTGTATCCTTTGCATGTTCTTTTGGATTCGGAGAACTGAAACTTATGGAAGGAAGTGCAAAGATTATATCTTTCATTGCAAGGGACGAATCACAACACCTTGCAATCTCACAACACATTCTTAAAGCATATAAGAATCAAGAGAACGATAAACTTATGAATAAAGTTATGAAGGATTGTGAACAGGAAGTGTATAAGTTATATGAGGACGCAGTTCAACAAGAGAAAGATTGGGCAGAGTTCTTATTTAAGGACGGGTCAATGATTGGACTAAGTGTTCCATTGTTGGGTCAATATATAGAATTTATTGCAAACAAGAGATTACGTGCATTAGGATTAAACCCTATATACGATATCTCTAGTGCAAACAACCCTTTACCTTGGACACAACACTGGTTCAACAGTAGAGGACTTCAGAATGCACCACAAGAAACAGAGATTGAATCTTATGTGATTGGGGGTATTAAACAGGACGTGTCAGACGATACGTTTGCAGACTTTAAATTATAGGAGTATATTATGGAAATAGGACTATTATTTGCAATTGCAATATTATCACTTGCAGCGATATATGGTCTGTTAGTAAGAAACCTTGAGGGAACGAAAGGTATTACAAAACCATATAAAACAAAATCAGGCAGACTTAGAACTGCAAGAAAATCAAGGGAGAGACATTTAGTATGAAAGAATTAGGAATGGCATTATTAGGAACATTTGCGATTGCATTGTTCTTTGGGTTTAAAGTATATCCCGATTTAGAATACACTGGTGTTGATGGTGGTCATTCATGCACGGGAGAGTGTTATGAAGAATATGTTGCAATCAATGGAACAGTGGTAGAGATTGAACAGAAAAAGAAAGAACTTGCAAACAAAGATGAGTTCTCTACAATTAGAAGTTTATGGGCTGGTTGTGCAGCCTGTCATGGTCAGAATGGTGAGGGAATGGCAGTATTTCCAGCACTTAAAGGTCAGACAAAGGATTATATTACAGATAGACTCTACGCATACAGAAATAAAGAGAATGTCGGTGCAATGTCCTCAACTATGTGGGCACAAGCTGGTATGTTAACTGATTCAGACATCGAAACAATCGGTGAATTTATACAAAAGGAGTTAAAATAATGGGTAAAGACGATACAGTAATTATTTACGGAAAAACACAATGTCCATATTGCGATAGAGCAAAGGCATTATGTGAACAGAGAGAGTTCAACTACACTTATAAACAATTAGACGTAGATTTCACTGCAGAAGAAATGAAAGAAGAATTTCCTAATGCAAGAACTTTCCCTCAAATCATTTTTAATGGTGCAAAAATAGGTGGATATGATGCACTTGAATCTATTGTTGCACACCAAGATTCTCAAGGTGACTAGTGAAAAAGTTTAGATTATATCTGAACCCACCACATAAACAATCAGTTCAAGATAGAAGGTGGGAACACTTATTTAAAAATATAGATAGAGAATTTCAAGAAGTCAGAACACTAGTTGCTGGATTAGATTTCTATCAACCTGAAGCAAAACACCCACTTCCGTATGCAACACTTGACGGAAAGAAAAAGAGTTTTGAGAATTTATACAAAACTATTATGGTGGATTCGGGTAAAACAGAGGACGATTATATCCCAAAGGAGGAATAATGGAAGAAGAATTTGCATTTAGACTTTATTGTCAATCATGTAAATCAGAGTGTGAAGTGTATCATCATATGGATTCACACCAATATGAATTAGATTACTGTCCATTTTGTGGTGCAGAAATTGACGAAGACACAAGAGAAGAGATACACGAAGAGGAAGAATAGTGGAAATTTACTGCAAGGACAACAAAATGTTGAACAAGGCAATCAGTCTTGCAGAACAGTTGAATATTGCAGACGAACAGGGTGTCACTGTATACATAAAAAAACTTCCACCCTCATTTAGCCAGAAGGGAATCATAGAATACCCTCGATATTTCAAAGAAGAAACCCATATTGATATCTATATCAAATATGACTCAGAAAGATATGTGACACTTGCACACGAAATGGTGCATTTAAGACAAGTTATTACAGACGGAGTCTTAGACGAAAACGAAGCATATACCCTCGAAAAAACCCTAAAAATAGACTAAAAATAAGTATCAAAAGGCTTGACAATGGGTGTCACTTTTTGGTATTATAACAGTATGGAAATGAAAGAGAAAAACGTGAAAAGAATCTTCGTAGATATGGACGGAGTAGTTGCAGACTTCCTTGCTGGTTGTTCTGAAATGATGGGTAAACCATTGACCAGTGACGATGCTGGTCACACTGAGTATGACCTCAGAAAAGAAGAATTGACTAACAAGAGATTATTTGGAATGTTGCCTCCTATGGTTGATTATGCAGATTTGATTGGATATATCAAACACACTGGTCTTCCTTGGGAAATACTAACTGCAGCTGGAACAGTCAACAGAGAGTTGGTTGTTTATGACAAAAACAAGTGGGTTAGAAAGTATATTGACCCTACAGTTGTGGTCACTTGCACTTACAGTGGAAGTCAAAAGGGTGCATTTGCAAAAGAAGGATTTGTGTTGATTGACGATAGACCAAAGAACATTAAAGCGTGGGAAGACGCAGGTGGTATTGGTATTATCCACGAAAGTGCTGAAAAAACAATCAAGATTTTGAAAGAATTAAGAAACGGAGAATAATATGGAATATGCTTATCAAATAACTACTCAGAATGTTGAGGAATATGGTGAAAACTTTTACAAGTATAAGGGTGGTTCCGTATACTATGTGAAGTTTGAGGTCACTCAAGAAATCTTTGAGAAAGATGCATATGGTGAAGGAGTCCATGATTATTACAATTGTCCTTCATTAACTGAAGCTACTGCAACTGCATTAGTTATGCAACATGTCAATAGGTGGAATGGACTCTATGGTTCATTTGACTATATCACTGGTTGTGAAACTATTCACCTTAGTGATATAGACGAAGACTCTACAGTTTACACTGTATCAGACTTGATTGCAGATATCGATAATTCAAGAGAAGCTCACTATGACAATAATGGTGAACTTGCAGTCACACCATAATGGTAGACACCTACGAGATACAAAACGTCTCATTTGGAGACTTGACCCAAGAAGCTATACATGATATCCTAAAAGACGGGAGACTTGCTTCACACTTCTTAGAACGTCAATTAGAGATATGGTATCCACATTTAACTTTTGTGGACGGAAAAGGATATGACCATATTGACGAAGAAGGAAATCTATATGACCAAAAGTGTTTCACTAAAGGTGGACTTGCATTTGCACCTTCTAATATGATTGGTGGGAGTAGAAGTATCAATGAGGAAGTTGCAACAGAACACTGTAAAGACATAACCTATATTGCATGTGATATTATAGACTTCCCTACAGTTAGAGTAAAATTTGCAAAAGGTTCTGACCTTATGAAGGAATATAAGAACTTCAAAATACCAAAATCCCAAAGAGAGAATTTCTTCTCTAAATAAAACACCTATATATTATCATGTTAAAGAAAATATGGAATTTTATCAAGGCTATCCCTTTTTACTCAGCAAAACTGGGTAAGTGGACTGTTGAAAAATTTAAACAATGGTTCACAACACGATATAAGGTCACTGTATCATTCAATTCAATATATGGAGATTCAGACGACAGAGTGTTTATTACAAGAAAAGTGTTAATTCAGAAAGAAAAGCACTTGAAATTTAGGGACGATGATGGTAAAATAATAGAATATAGAAGTTCGGGAGGACTGAACTATATAATCGAGGAGTATGACGGATAATGCAACAATTTTTTATAGCAATCATACTTGTTCTCGGACTTGCCTCTTGGTGGTTATATAACGAAAACCAAACACTCACTGCAAACAACTATAAATTAGAACTTGCAGTAGAGGAACAACAAAGAACCATGGAAGTCATGAAAGAACAATATGAAAGACAGGGTAAAGCCTTACAAAACATGAGTCGAAAAAATGCAGAGATAGAACAGGAAAAGGCTGAATATCTTGCAATCTTTAGTAGACATAATTTAGATTTACTTGCACTGAAAAAGCCAGGAATGATTGAACTCAGAATGAATAATGCCTCAGAAGCAGTAATGGAGGGAATGGAAAATGACACAAAAGAACTTTTTAATCTTGACGTGCCTGACACTAGTGATTAGTGGTTGTTCTATATTAGGAACAAAGAAAGTAGAGGTTGTATCAAAACCTATTGAAATTGATATCATGCAACCAGCACTTCCTAGACCTTTAGAATTGACTGCACCTAAATGGTTTGTCGTATCTGAAGCAAAGATTGTTAATCCATGTAAAAAATCTATCTCATTCGAACCTAAAAGATATGATGAGAATGGTGTAGAAGAACTCAAACGACCAAAAGTATGTGAGTTAGATGAGAGGGAGAATCCCGACTGGCCAGAGGGATATACTTATTTTGACCAATTCTTAGACGAAATGAAACGAGTGAATAATGGTGAGATATTATTCGTTGCAACCACTATTGGTGACTACAAAGTCATGGCAGAGGATATGCAAGAACTCAAAAGATACATAAATCAACTTGGAGAAGTTGTAATATATTATAGAAATGTGACCATGCCTAACGGAGATAAAGGAGTAGGTGTGGGTGTGAAAAAGAATGACAAAACCAATTAACGAAACACCTTTTAGTCCTATGGTAGGAACTTCGGTTCCTATATTTCCTATTTCATTGTATAGGTCAACAATTAATTTAAATCATGACCTTATTGCACAAGCTTGTCGTGACATAGTTGAACCTATTAAGAGACAGGACAATAATATAAAAACACAATACACAACTTATTTTTCTAAAGAAGCACAAGAATATACTGAACAAAGAGAATGGTTCAAGGACTTTTCTGATATAATCAAAGATTCATATGTAGATTGGTTATCTAATGAAATGAATATAGACTTCTCAGAACTTAGTAGACATGACATTCACTTCTTTGCATGGTTAAATGTTTACAATGCACCACACCAACATGATTCTCATAATCACCCCGATTCATTAATCAGTGGAACATATTATGTCAAAGTGGATAAGAAATCTACACCCATAAAATTTTATAATCCTAATTCTGCTTCTGCATGTTTTCCTATGGGAAGAGACCAACAATATGATGGTCATGATAATATGAATGGTATGGTCATAAGTGGGTTCGGACACCACCAACATGAAGTGTTTGTTCACCCAGTTAAAGGTGAAGTGTTAATGTGGCCTTCATATCTACAACATATGGTTCCACAATATGAGGGTGAACAAGAAGAGGATTATGAGAGAATAACAATATCATTTAATCTATATCACAATAGAAAGCTTTCAAGTCATACAACAGGACGTAATTTAGATTATAAATTTTTGAGGAAATAATGAGTAAAGTATTTGCATGGGATAACCTACTAAAACAATCAGATAATTGGGACATATCCTATGACGGATTTGCATTAACTATTGATAACTTTTATGAGAATCCCGAAGAGATATATGAATATCTTATGACTAAAGATTATCCATTGTGGAAATACTCAACAGAGAGAAATAGTAAAAATGGTATTGAATACAATGATTGCAGAGTTGTAGATACAATAGGACACCCAACAAGATTATACTTTAATGACATAGATAGGATTATAAATCTTTGTAGAAAATATTGGTGGAAATTTAATTATGATTGGGCACAGGTATTCGAAGTAAATTGTTTTCAAACAATAGACCAATTTGACACTACACTGCAACACTACCCACATATAGATTCTACATTTGAAACACCCGACCATTTATCTACACTCAATATGTTAGTTTATTTGGATAAAGAAGAGGACGGGGGAACTGCAGTCTATGAAGGAACATGGATTACAAACAACGAACAGGAATCATTACTCTATCCAGTGGAAGAGGATTTCAAATTAGATAGAGTATTAGAACACAAATTCAATAGGTGTGTCATATTCCCAGGCAACCGATTGCATGGTGCATATATAAATGATTACAATAAATATAAAGACGATAAGTGGAGATTCACTCAAGTGACTTTCTTTCACCCACAACAAAATGCCAGAACGTAAGAATCCAAATTACATAGTCAGTGATACTGAAGTTTATAATGACCCCTTAGACTCGGGAAGAATACAAGTTGTAAGACCAGTAGGATATCAACAGAGAGAGGTTGCACCTCTAATCATGATATCAGACGAAGCATTACCCGAAATGGATTGTAATATCATATTGAATGAATATAGAAAACCTAAATTTATAGAGGTTGATATAGACGAGAACAATTCAGTGATTCCAAAGAATAATCCCGAATTATTAGAAGGTGGTCAAGTTTGGAAATACAGGTCAGACAATGGTTTAGGTATTGCAGTCATTCCACAAGATACACAAGCCTTTAACACTATTATGGAAGTCATTGACCCATTCTTACCAAAGAATGAAGATTATACAGGTGTTAACTATATGACCATACAGGAATATCCTCAAGACACATATTTTGCAACACATAAGGACGATTCAGACGGGAAAGATACAGGAACAGTCATATTCTTTTTGAATGAAGATTTCAAGGGTGGTAATTTATTAGTGAATGGTCATACTATAATGGGTAGGACTGGAACTATGGTTGCATTTAATAATAACACTAGAACATATCATAGTGTCGAACCAATATATGGTGGAACTAGATACACACTTTGTATTTGGTTTGGAATGTTCGAAACGGAGATTCAAGATGACGATGCACCCGAGCAAAGTTAAGTGTTGGATTTGTAGAAAAGAACTACCTATTGAAGAAGTGAAATACCATACTGCAATCAACGAAGAAAGACCCGTAAAGGTTTTTTGTGGTGCTGAATGTAGTTTAAAATATTATGAGGAGAAAAACAATGCCAGTTAAATTTGGTAAAACCAGTAAACAGGTCGATAGAAACACCAAAAAGGTGACTGTAGTCCACGAGTATATGAAGTGTAAATCAGTCCAAGAATTGATTGACGCATATAATAAACCAGTCATTCCTAAATTACGTCAAAAGGTCAAGAATGAAATTGTCCGTAGAAATAAATTAGGAAAGACTAATGTGATATTTAAAAATGAGGAGAAAAGTAATGAGCTTTTGGGATAAATTTACGACTTTCTTAGGTTTTGAATGGGTTCGTGCAAGAGACGAGAAAGGTCGTTTTGTTGCAGATGACAAATCAACACCTAATGTAGACGAGTCGAAAAAGAAAGTCTACAAATCACGTTCTAAGAAAACGAAGAAGTAATAAGGAGTATATTATGAAAAATGTGATTACATTAATGTTAGGCTTGTTCCTAACAACTTCTGCATATGCAGATATAACAGGAAATATTGGTTATCAAAATGACTTTGTTTTCCGTGGTGTCAATCAGACACAAAGTGGTGGTTCATTATCTACACAAGTAGTGTTAGATTCTAATGGATTTTATGGTGGTGTATCTGCTAGTCAAGTAGACTTCGGTGACGAGGTTGATTCTAACTGGAGAGGTATGCTGAATGGTGGATTTTCTTTTGCATTCAATCAGAATGTTGCAATCGACCTAGGTGTTTTATCACACCATTTTGATAATGACGCATTCGAACAAATGGACGAGATATACGCAGGTGTATCAGTTGGTTCATTCAGTGGATATGTGTTTCAAAATATTGATAATAATGATAACTTTGCAGAATTGTGTTATGATTTCTATTTTGGAACTGGAACACTTCAACTAGTGTATGGTTATCATGACGAGACTGCAGATTACTTTCAAGTAAGAGGTAATAAAACATTCGGTGATTTTACCATATTCACCACAATAGGTTATGCAGACCAAGACTCAGTATTGGGTGACTTGGGTCAATCTGAACTATTTGAAAATATATCAGTAGGATTCAGATATAACTTTTAACAAACTGGGGCTGTAGCTCAGTTTGGAGAGCACCTGCTTTGCAAGCAGGGGGTCGTGGGTTCGATTCCCTCCAGCTCCACCAGTTTTCGGAGAGGTGGCAGAGCGGTTGAATGCACTGGTCTTGAAAACCAGCATACGTGAAAACGTATCGAGGGTTCGAATCCCTCCCTCTCCGCCAGATATGCTAGTGTAGCTCAGTTGGTAGAGCAGTTGATTTGTAATCATCAGGTCGTAGGTTCGACTCCTATCACTAGCTCCATATTATAGAAAAGAGGGTTGACAATGACCCTCTTTTTTTATTATAATAAGAGTATGGAAAAACAATTAACAATAATCTTTGACGTTGACGGAACTATTGCAGACGTTGAACATAGAAGACACCTTGTAAATGGTGATAAAGGGTTTAAACCCGATTGGAATGCATTCAGACAAGCTACTGCAGACGATACTCCAGTAGAACATGTTTGTGACATTGCAAAAAGATTCATTGCAAAAGGTGACAATGTTGCGTTCTTTAGTGCAAGAAACGAATCAGAAAGAGAAATTACAGAACAACAAATCAACGAGTGGATTGGTGAAGGTCATAAAGGATTATTCCTTAGACCTAATGGTGACTATAGACCTGATGAAGAGTTTAAGAGTGACCTTGCAGACCAATTCGAAGAATTAGGTGGTAAAATCGACCTTGTATTTGACGACAGAAACAAAGTTGTTGATATGTGGAGAAAGAGAGGAACCACTTGTGTTCAAGTTGCAGAAGGAGATTTCTAATGGGTGAATACTTTGATATACTAGATTCTATTCGTGATACTGGTCAAATAAACATGTTCGAGGCACCTAGAGTGTTGAGAGAAATGTTTGACCTAGACAAACAAGAATCATTCAAAATAGTTGAAGAGTGGATGAAATCCAAGTCTGAATAAACATTCCAATTGTTATAAATACTATTGTGTCACATAATTGACACATAACTGAAACATTTAAGACACAAGAGTAAGTAGAGAAATCGAAGTCCAGCTGTCGGATAGTTTCAAACATAACAGGAGATAGATATGCTTAAATATGCATTAGTGTCTGCCTTGTTTTTAGTCGGATTTGCACAGGCAGACCAACACATAGAGAAATCCGATGTGAACAAAGTATATGTGATGAAAGACAATTCACTTATCTTTGAACTCAAAGACGAATCATATTACAAAGGTGATATCATAACACCCGATTGTCTACGAGGTAAAATATACTTCCAAGAAGAAATTCATAATACTTTCAGAATAGAAAACACTTCAGGCTTTAAAACTTGTAGGTTCTCACAACTAGAGAGGATTGCATAATGAAATACTTGCACAAAATAATGAAAGCAGGTAGACTGCAAAACGTTTGGAGATTATTTACTTAAAATCACTTGACAGAACCCATATAGCTGTAGTATTATAGTTATATGGGTTTTTTAAATCTTAGTTCTAGTATTCGTTATAGTCCACACGGAAAAAAACGTAAGACGAATGCATTTAACAGACCAAAAAAATCCACTAAATATAAACAACTGATTGCAGAACAACAACGTATATACGACAGAGTTCTAAAAGAGGTTGAGGATACGATTCCAAGTTGGGTAGGGACACATACAGGTGATATCACACCACGTAAAGAACCTATGCAATATACAGGGGAACGTAAATTATTAGGAATCGCAACCATGCACAAATCGAATATGGTTCCTATCTTCGAAGAGGATAAAGAACACGCAATCGATATTGCAAGAATGCGAAGAAGTTGACATATAGCATTAACAGGAGAAATATATTATGCCTATGGAATTAGTAGTTGTCAAAACAAAAGACAATGGTGTTAAAACAGAGGACGTAAAAAGATTTTGGAAATCAGTTCAAAGACAAAGAATTACACGTCCAACTGAAGACGGAATCAGACTTGCACGTCTGAATATATTTACAGACGACCCCGAAGGGTTGCCTGAGGACAAAGGAACAAGGATAGTCCCTTTCTTTCCCGATAGTAAAGTGACTGACCCTGCGTATCATAAGCTTTCACTCTTTGAAAATGACCTATTCGGTGAAGGGACTAAGACAATGATTTTAGACCCACGTTTGAGTATTCGTGATTTCTCACTTATGGAAATCGCAACGGGTCTACCCGACGCAGGAACTACAGACGAAACCGATTTTACTTTTACAGACGAAGAAACTACTTCGATTGCAGAGAATATGACTGTATTCATGCAACAAGCCCCTAATTGGTGGAATAATAATGCGACCAGTGAATATCACCATTCATATCTTGGTTTTGTTCAAGGTGGTTGGTCATTCCTCAAAGAAGAGTTTGAAACCAATAGTGCAAGTATTCAAGAACAATACCCAGGCGAGGGTGGTTTCCAAAGTTGGTTAGAATCCTTTATTGCAACGAATAAAGTTATGGTTCTCCCTATGGAAGTAGGAATATTAAGTCCGTATGCAATTAATGATTCAGTGAAGAATACACTCTATAATGACGAATTCGAAGAAAAAGTCAGACCGCATATCGATAATACGGATACCCCATGGCGTGGTTTAGGTGGTGAACAAGAATCTAAACTGTTCGAATTTGACCACGAATATAGAACTGTATCCAAACAAGTGTCATTCTTATACCTCGAAGGTGAAGACGAACCCGAAGAAGACACATGGTTAGACTTGTGGGTTCTATAGATACACGTTTTCTATATACACACGCGACGTTTTTAAGTGAACCCGAATGTGACTATCTATGTGAGTTAATTCACACCATAGAACCTCATATACTGAATAATACACCAAGTGAGGACAATAGTTATTATTCGGGTTTAACTTCACGACATGGGTTATACAATTTCTTTCAAATCTGCAAAGACGACCTCAGTATAGACATAGGCACGCGACTAC